>Ga0209279_10000018_pt1 | contig 138072 bp, 209 predicted proteins | sample CoawatmetaG00DNA_3_FD_187508 | JGI IMG/M metagenome (GOLD analysis project Ga0209279, IMG submission 187508) | Marine microbial communities from the West Antarctic Peninsula - Coastal water metaG006-DNA (SPAdes) (version 2) | ecosystem: Environmental > Aquatic > Marine > Coastal ...
GTTAAAGAGCCAGTCAAGGAGCCTGTAAAGGAGCCAGTTAAAGAACCAGTCAAGGAGCCTGTAAAGGAGCCAGTTAAAGAACCAGTCAAGGAGCCTGTAAAGGAGCCAGTTAAAGAGCCGGTTAAGGAACCAGTTAAAGAGCCGGTTAAGGAACCTGCAACAGATCCTGCAACAGATCCTGCAACAGATCCTGCAACAGATCCTGCAACAGATCCAGCAAATGATCCAGCAAATGATCCAGCAAATGATCCAGCACCTATTCAAGACCCTAAAAATAATCCTGAGTATGATGCAGACCCAGTACCGATTACGGCACCTAAGGTAGTACAAGCACCAAACTTAGCGCCAGGGCCAAACTTAGCTCCGAACCTAAATTTAAAAACAGGACCAAAGAAACCTCCAATGAAACCAAGAAAAGATGATTTCGGCACTGCACAAGATGATGCCCTGTATCAAACAGCTTTATACAAATGGCAACAGAAGTATGGTACATTTGAAAATACTAATGTAAATAGATACTTTATGATAACTGAAGGCGGAGCAATGCCTGGAGTTGGAGCTATACACAAAGATGAGATATCAGCTACACTAGAGCAACTAGAAAAAACAATGGGCGTCGAACTACAAAACTTTACATTAGGTAGTGTAGGCAAACGAGAATTTAGTGGAGACATTGATGTAGCATTAAACATTCCACCAGAAGAGATTCCATCGTTTATAGAAAAACTTAAAAAGAATCCTTTAGTATTAGACATTGCTAAGTCAAGTGTTATTATGACTAAAGTTAAAATTATGAACTTTGATAAGTCTAAAGATGATGGCAGACCACGTACAGGATTTGTACAAGTGGACTTTATGCCAGGTGATCCAGGTTGGATGAAAACGTATTATCATTCACCAAGTGAAGATGAGTCAAAATACAAAGGCGTATTCCGTAACATAATGATCGCATCAATGGCAGCAGTACTTGATAGACAACAAAGTGATGCTAAACTAGATGATGGTCGTGCAATGGAAGAAAAGCGTTATATGTGGAGCCCAACAGAAGGACTATTGCGTGTTAAGCGTACACCAGTTCGTAATAAAGCTGGCACAGGATATACTAAAAAGAACAGTAACGAAACAATTGATGGACCTTGGAAACAGCCAGAAGAGATTGCTAAAATGTTAAAACTAGATAGTGCAAGTGACTTAAATAGCTTTGAATCATTATTAGCAGGTATGAAAAAGAACTGGACTAAGGAAGCACAACAATATGTTATTGATGGCTTTAAAAATAATCACGCTGTTAAAGATATTGGAATGCCAGACGAATTAGAATAATGGCCAATGAGCTATTGTATATTCACCTCAAATTATAGTTTTATTGACAACGATGGCTTCGTAGCTTTATGTTGTAAAAATGCTCAAAACAAAATATACAATTATAATATCAGAGAACATTCTTTAAAAGAAATATGGCATTCTGCTCATATGACTAAAGTAAGAGAGTTATTATCAACAGGTGGAGAACCAAAAGGTTGCAATGTATGTACAGAACCAGAAAATGCTGGAATACAAAGTTTTAGACAAAAGACACTACACAATATTAACAAAGGAAAGCAGTACAACAATACTAATATCTATGCATTAGATTTACGTTTAGGTAATATATGTAATTTAGCCTGTACTATGTGTCACTCAGGAAACAGCAATAAGATTTACAATGATCTACCTAAAATGTCTAATCATTGGAATTGGCCTAAATCAAAGCTAGACAGTCTTCTTACAAGATTTGATAAAAAACAATACGGCTGGGCCAATGATCCAAAAGCATGGGATAACATTATATCAAGCATTGACCCAGAATTAAAGCACGTATACTTAGCAGGTGGTGAACCATTTTATCTTAAGAACTTTCCTACTACTGTAGAACGTATATGGAAAGCTGCACCAAACGCAGTAATAGCAATAAACACAAATGGCACAAGATTACTACGTGATAAAGATTTAAAAACATTAACCCAAATTAAAAACATTCATATGAGTATAAGTGTTGATGGCTATGGACCAGCAGAAGAGTACACACGTCAAGGTACAATATGGAAAGACAAGGTTGCAGTAATGGATCAATACTATAAAGAATTTGACGTAAGATCATTTGATATTACAGCTAACGCATTGAACGTAAGACATGTACCAAAGCTAATTGATTGGCTAGTAACACGATATCCACATGTTGATATAATGATGAGACCTGTAATTAAAAGTCCAGAAATAATGTTATCTAGTATTCCTAGTAGCTTTAAACAAGAAAGTTTAGATTACTTTATTAAAAATAAAAATAATATAATAGGTGCTGATCATGTAATACATGAGATGCAAAAACCATTGACATCTTCAAAAACTGCAATGCAACGATTCATAAGTTATTATGATACACATGGAGTATTAACGCTAGAAAGTTTTGATCCTGAGCTTGCTAAATGGATAAATACTTTAGAATAGGAAATAGTTATGAGAATAGATGAGATAAGCCCTTTTACTGCACTTGCAAGAAAAATCAAGCCAGTAATAAACAAAGACAGATATCAACGTGTTGCTGAAAAGCTACATGCTATACTCTTACGAAAAAAAGAAGAGAACGGTGGCGTATTTAGACATGCTCTTGGTTGGTACACTATGAATATAGGCCAGTCCTATAAAAATATAGATCATCATGTATTAAGGCAGTACTACTTAGACAATTTTGAGCCAGTTGTAACTGACTAAATAATATTGACAAGTACAGCTTAATCCTGTATAATATAACAAAAAGAGACTCCATGACAGAAAAATACTGTATATATACAAATAATTTTACATTCGTTGATAACGATGGATACGTAGCATTATGTTGTAAAAACCTAAAACACAAACTACCATATCACATTAAAGAACATAGTCTTAGTGAAATATGGAATAGTTCAGAAATGCATGCAGTGCGAGCAGAGATTGCCGGCGGCGGCGAGCCTATGGGATGTTTTAAATGTTATGATCCAGAACGTGATGGTATACGTAGCTTTAGACAAAAAGCACTAGGCATGATTAATAAAGGCGTTCCATTTCAAGATGAAAAAATACACGCATTAGATTTAAGATTAGGAAACGTATGTAACCTAGCATGTGTTATGTGTTTCGCTGGTAACAGTAACAAGATTCTACATAATCATAAAACAATGGCAGACCATTTTGATTGGAAAGAAGGCAGGCTAGAAAAAGAAGCTGCAAAGTACGCTAAACAAAATTATGATTGGAGTGATGATCCGGTAGCTTGGGAAAACATTATCTCAAGTGTAGATAAAGATTTAAAGCACGTTTACCTTGCAGGTGGCGAACCTTTTTATCTTAAAAACTTTCCAAGTACAGTACAACGCTTAGGTGCAATTGCACCAGGAGCACGTTTTGTTATTAACACAAATGGTACTAGACTATTACGAGAAAAAGATCTTATAAAATTAAAAACTGTTGAAAACGTTAACCTTAGATTTAGTATTGATGGTTGGGGTAAAGCAAACGATTGGACTAGACAAGATGATGTTTGGGAAGAAAAGATTGCAGTAATGGATCAATATTATAAAGAATTTAAATTGCGTATATGGGATATCACAGCTAACAGTTTAAGCGTAAGACATATACCTAAACTAATAACTTACTTATGGGAACATTATCCAGCCGCTAAAGTACAAATTAGACCAGTGATTAATAAGACTGAAGTTATGATGGAAAACATTCCGGATAGATTCAAAGCAGAAAGTTTAGCATTCTTTGAAGAACATAAGAATAAACTAGAAGGAGTTGATCATGTAATTAATGAGATGCGTAAGCCTTACATTAACGATCCCAAACGTAAAGCAACAGTAAAGCAGTTTGTTGAATACTACGATATAAACGGAGCAGTAACAATGGAAAGTTTTGATTCGGAGCTAGCCGATTGGATTTACGGTGATGTCCCAGACTAGCTTTTGTTCTATTCCGTGGATTCACTCTGCAAGTAAAACAAACGGAGCTAGTAGAGTTTGTTGCCTAATGAGTAATCACGATTCGGGCAATGGCGGACTTACTGGACACAACTTTAAAGAACACACCATAGAAGAAATCCACAACAGTGAATTTACACGTAAAATACGTAAGCAGTTTCTTGCAGGAGAAAAGCCTACAGAGTGTAATACATGTTGGGTTAAAGAAGAAAATGGTGGCAAGAGTAGACGTACATTTACAAACAAGATGTACAAAGACACATTTGATTACGATAAAGCAGTACAGCTAACAGCACCAGATGGAAGTACTACACAAAAGCCTATATATTGGGATTTACGATTTGGAAACTTATGCAACTTAAAGTGTGTAATGTGTGGACCACAAAGCAGTAACATGTGGTACAAAGATTGGGCTAGTGTTTACAAGACAGATCATTTCTACGACAGTGATACAAAAATAGATATAAACAATAAATCAAACGTAGAATATGATTGGTGGAAAAGTGAACATTTTTGGGAACAAATGGAAGCTAACATAGATCAGTTAGAACATGTATATCTAGTAGGTGGTGAACCTATGCTTATAGAACATCATTATGTATTTTTACAAAAGCTAATAGATGCAGGTGTAGCAGGCAATGTTACACTAGAGTACGACACTAACATTACAAACGTACATCAACGTGCAATTGATCAATGGAAACATTTTAAGAAGTTAATGCTAAGAGTAAGTATAGACGATTATGGAGACCAGAATAACTATATACGTTTTCCAAGTAAATGGTACAAGATAAACGAAAACGTTAAACGCATGGAAGACACACTTCCAAATACACAAATAGAAATAAGTATTACATGGCAAGTATTAAATGCGTTTACATTCTTAAAACTACTAGATCATTTTAGCAAGTATTATATTAATATTAGAATATTGTCACATCCAGACATGTTTGATGCTAAAAATTTAACAAAGGAAGCAAAACTAGAACTAATACAGTTATACACAGACTCTGTACATAGTGACAAGATTGCACACTTAATAAGCTATTTACAAGCTAACTTAGAATACAATAGCGATCCGTATAGCTGTGCCGAGTTCCTAGACTCTCTAGACAGGTTAAGAGGCACCGACTGGCCTAAAACGTTTGTTGATTTAAATAAATCGATAAATACTTACAACAAGGATATGGAGTTATAATATGAGAATAAATGAATTCGCACCAGTAACAAAACGCACAGGCGCAGGATCTGTTACGACTGTTGGTGGAAATGAAATAGCAAGAAGTACACCTAAAATTGGTGGAATGAAAACAACTAATTATGCTGATGGAAGTATTAAGCAAACCAATCAAACTAATGTTGGTGCAACAAACATCAGTACAACACGTGTAAATGGAATAAAAACTAATACTGATATGTCCGCAGGTAACATGAAAGTTAACACTGCACCTGTTAAAGGTAGTAATATACCAAAAGTTAAAAGTGCCTCATATAAAATGTCCTCAGGTAAAACTATTGGCGTCCGTGAAGATGGTGTTATAGTTCCTGGTGTTAATACTACAGTAGATGTTAAGCCAGGCGAAACAGAACGTCAGGCAGCAAAATTTGGTAATGGAAAAATTAAGCCGTTACATAAGAAAGCAGCAGCTAACAGCAGTCCACATGCATTATTTAATATGGGATTGACTGAAGGCCAAAAGATGATGCTTGAAGCACTTGTTAAACAATCATCACCAATTAAAGTAATGTACAACTTAGCGGCACGTAAAGACAATGAGCCGTTTCCAATTAAATTAGATGACGGTTCAGTTATAAAGGTTAGACCAGGCACAGCTAGACGTGTCGTAATGAAATACCTAGACGCATCAGAAGCTGGACAAGCTAGCATTGACAAAATGCTATGGACTTCGCAAGGAGTTGCGGAGCTACTTAAGAAAGTTTAAATATAGAGAGATTTAAATATGTCAAAAGAAAGCTACAGTGAATACGGATACAGAGGATTGCACGAAGTACAGCAACACTTAGAAACAATAAAGAAGCTTAACGAAATAATCGAAGAGTTAAAAAAAGAATTAGAAGAAGCAAAATGAATATTTTTGAAGTCACCGGAACAGATGGAACACTAAAAGCATTTGATAGTAAAACTACATATGCTATTAAGCGACTACAGGCAAAGTATCCACATGCTGATGATTTAATTTCTGCGTTACTAGCTGACGTTGAAAAAAATGAATTAGATGGTGATAGAGTTGATTCTGAACAAGATGTAAAACAAAAAAGTAACATCAATCGTATAGATGATTTAGAACAGCAACTTAGTAACCTTGTTAGAAAAAATGGCCTCAAAGAGTCTAAATAAAATGGAGAGTAACATGCAACCTAAAACACAAGCAGAAGAAATTAGACAGCGTATGAATACGATAGCTAATCCTGGAGTATATGAAGATGAAGAAAGAGGCACAGAGTATTACAAAGCACAAGATAAGCAATACACTGATCATGTCAAAGCAGAACTAGACCAAGTTATTAGTCACCTAGAGCAAGCTATAACTTATAGATATAAGAATAGTCACTTAATGCTAAACAACGGTAACAAAGCAGGTACTGGTGAACTAGATAGTTTAAAGTCAAAACTTGAAGAATTATACAATGGTTGGGACGAGTCTGCTGAATTATACGGAATGTAGTATTAGCAATGAAAATAAAAGATATATTAACACTGCCTAACATAGAAATCGGCGACGAGATACTAGTAGGCAAGTTCAAAAACCGTAAAGCAACAGTAACGGGATTTGACACTGACGAAAATAATCAACCTGTCTTAAAAACAACTAAAGGCGATCAAAAATTATTCAAACCCCGAATAGTTAAATTAATGGATAAGTAACATGCAAGTAGAGCTGAGACGATTACAGCCCAAACATATCTACCAATTAAGAAGTATCCTTACTAAAAACACAGCAGATGCAGCATATATTCCATGGCCCTTCACAAAAGAGGTTGCAATTTCTTTCATTTCAAGTTATAATACATGGGGTATATGGATTAATAGTGGCGTATTAGTTGGTGCTGTAGAAGTCAAGGAAGATTTAGAAACAGCATATTTTGTTAGTGAACTTTACAGAAACCTTGGAATTGCTACTAAAGCAGTTAGATTATGTAAACAACACTTTGGAAATAAACAATTATGGTGTGTTATTAATCCGGACAACGTAACAAGTTTAAAGGTAGCTAACAATGCAAACTTAAGAGTAAGTTTCATTAGCTAAAAATATATGTCAAATAAGAATATTACTAAAGACATTATTAAAGATACACACGGACCTATGAACAGTGTATCTAAAGATGATGCAATAATTTGGACTGAACAAGCGTCAGGACAAGACTATGATGAAAAACAAAAGAGAAGAATTATACAAGCTAAAAAGAATAAAGCTAAGGTCAGTTCTAAGAAACATGACCGTAAGATAAGTAAAAGTATCTTGAAGAGTGCAGAGGAGAAATAATGGACTATTCTAAAGTAGATAAAGATGGCAAAGAACTTAATACAGTTCCAAAAGCCAATCAAGCTAAACAAGCAGGTTATTATGATAAGTGGCTAGAGAGCCCAGAACAATGGGAACCTACAGCTGAAGATATTAAATGTGAACTACAGCTACAAGCATTAACATCATTTGAACCATTAAAGTGGGAAATTGATCTAGGTTGGTTTAAGAAAGAAATTAAAGCATACGAAGATAAATGGGTTCCATATTTACGCAGAGAAGGCGTTGTAAACAATAGAGAAGGTTTATGTGTAGTAGGACTTGAAGGTGACGAACCTTGGGATAGTTTAAGTATGCCAGAAGCACGTAGGCGTACAGGCAGAAAATTAAGTGAATTAGACTTTAATGTTCCAACACAGTTATACAAGGATCTTAAAAGTTTACATCCGTTACTAGACTATTGGAAACCTATTGGGCGTACAATTATTGTTAATAGTGGAGCAGGAGGCTGGTTCCCACCACATAAAGACCAACCAATGCTTACAAGAGATACATTTAGAGTATGTGCATTTATATCAAACAACGTAACACATGATGCATACGAATGGGAGATGGATGGACGTAGATGGCCTATCAAAGCTGGCGGCGTGTACTACATTGATACACGTAAAACGCACAGAACTCATGCTTGGAAAGACAATAGCATGCATTTAGTAATGAATATCCCTAAAACATGGGAAAATGTGGTTAAGTTAATGAGTGCTACACTCAATTACTAAGCCGTTTGATATTAATTAGATAAATATATGTATGAAGATATTAGACATTATAAGTGAAGATGCGGATGCAGGAACTACTATGTCTGGCAATGTTGCCAGTGTATCGTTTCCGCTCTTTGGCAAAGAAAAGCAGATACGCAGGGCAGTTGATCCTAAAGGGTACTTGGGCAAACCAAAGAACCTAAAGGCACAACCTGGGTATCCTAAAGAGGTAAAAATGTAATGAATTATAACCAATTAAAAATCACTGAAGAAAGACAGCAGTTAAATGAATGGGTATGGCTATTACCAGCATTAGCAACAGCAGTTAGAGTAGGTGGACCAGCATTATATAAACTATATAAAGGCGGTAGAGCAGCATCCAAACTAGTAAAACCGGGTGTAGTTAACACTGCTAAAGTTATAGTTAAAAACCCAGGCACAACTTTAAAATGGGCTGGAGCAGGTTATATATTTAAAAGTGTACATGATGTTGTTGAGATGGTAAGAGAATATGTCGGCGACCTAATGGACAACGAAGCAATTGAAACAACAGCTAATCTTGTATGGAAATATAAACTTCCTGCAGCGGCTGTAATAGCTGTGTTGTATGGTGGAAAAAAACTTAAAGATTATATGGCAGGTGATAAAGAAAAAGAATCAGGCAATACAACTATTAATAATTACTATGGCAATGATCAACAACCTGCAACAGAAAGCATTTATGCAAACAACGAAGAAGACCAAATGAATCCCGAAGTATTAATTCAGGGATATGGTCGTTTAAATTTAAATACATTGGAAACAAAAGTAGAACGAATGTTCATTGAGATGGCAGGTTTTGCTAAAGATGGTAATTGGGACAATGTAGAGTACAACCTAAATAAAGGTTTAGTACAGTCATTTATTAAAGCTATTACTGACACTTATAAAGAGTTAGAAGAAATTAGAAAACGCGGCGGTAAGAACAGTCGTGGCATACAAAAAAGGTAACGACAATGAGCAACCCCGAAAATAGAATAGAAAATACATTCACAAGATGTATGGACGAAGTAAACAAACTTGAAAAGGCTTTTCAACCTGGAAAAGGTTTAGAGAAAGCAGTCATGGATATAGGTGGAGATCCATCATATCTAAAAGACGTAGCAGAAGCATTATCAAATGCTTATGAAATGCTAGAAGCTGCACACTATGGCGCAATGGGCCATATGGACGATGAAGCTATGGAGTCTTTAAGTAAGAAGAAAAAAATTACAAATAAAACTCCAGTAGGCATGGTAGCAGAAGGCATACTAGACGGAGATGACGAAGACGGCTTTATGGCACGTTCACAGTTATACTTCCTAGCTAGAGATGCAATTACACTACACGGTATAATTAAAGACCAAGAAGATTTAGAGCCTTGGGTACAGTCTAAAATAGCTCAATCCAGCAAAGACATTGATGCAGTTCGTCGTTACACTGAATACAATGCTATGGAGCAGGATGTAGAGCCACAAATGTCACCTGATATGGGAGACGAAAACTTACCAGCAGTAATGCCGCAAGGACCAGAAGATATGTTAGCCGCAGGCGCATATGAAAGTGCTGAAAGTGTTAGTGCAAGTGAATACGCATTAATTTCTTATCCAGACACATCAATATCTTATATACGTAAAACAGCAGAAGGCGGATGGGAACATATATTTGATCGTTCATACGGTTATGAAGGTTCAGTTGCAAACGCAGATTTAAAACATGCTAGACCTATTCCACTTGGAAAGATACCTGAACGTATGCACGATTCAGCGTTACAAGAAGATTGGGAATCAATGAAGCCAATTGATAAAGATAGATATCAAGAACGTGATGGATTAGAAGGTCCGTTTATGACACGTATTGGCAAAGTAGTATATTATGATCCAAGAGAAGGTTCTTACTACGATCCAGATTCAGACATATACATTACATACGAAGACTGGAAAGAAATGGACTTACCAAATGCACCGTTGAGAAACGAAGGCAGTGGCGGAGCTGACAATATTGATACACCAAAGATGGAAGTAACACAAGCAGATAAAAATGCTAATACTCCAGCTTGGCAACGTTATAAAGCAGGCGACCCAGCATATGTATTTAAAAACATTGCTCAAAAGGTTTCAGAAAGCAAAGCTGGTGACAAGTTTAAACCACACATGATGTACGATCCTAAAACAGGAAAAGGCAAAATGTGTAAAGTTGAAGCTGATCATTTAGAGTTAAAGAAAAAAGGTTGGGGACACGATAAGCCTAAAGCTAAAGATATTAAAGAAGACTTTGGTGCTCACAAACACCCCCACCACAAGCCTAGTGCTCCTGACGCACCAAAAAAACCAATGCAGAAAAAACCACCAAGTAAACCAGCACAACCTTCACCAAAACCAAGTGTAGAGCCAATGCCAGTACCAAATAAACCAAGTAAACCGGCAGTGCCACAACCAAGTAAACCAGCACCAAAAGACCCAAAGCAACCAAATCAACCAAAGAAACTAAAGAAAAAAGGTTTTTATGATAAGCCTGTGTTTGCTTCAGTTAAAGAAGATATGGCGTTTGACGAAAAACGTACAGGTGAATTAAAAGTAGTAGCAAAAGACATGTTTAAAAATGCACTAGCTAATGCTAAGAAAAAAGCAGGAAACTAATATGGATCACATGAATGAACAACAATTGGCCAATGCAGAAGCAAGACGCCAACAATTAGCATCTGCAGAGCCAGAAACAGCAGTTGCTACTAAACCAGCAGTCGTAAAGCCTGCAGAAATAAAACAAGAAGCTCCAGTAGTAAAAGCACCTAAGAAAAAACGTAGAGGCATTGCTGATGGAATTTTTAATAAATCTAAAAAGAAATAGGAGATAACTATGTCAAAAGCAACAGAGAGTATGAGACAATTACTTAACAAGATAGATGTAGGCAAGACTACAGGCGATACTGCAAAGATAGCAGTTCCTAAGTCACTACTACTTCAGTCAGCTAGTAAGCCATCTGAAACAAAAGTAAAAACAATTATTAAGGACTAAGCACATGAAATTTAGCAATGGATCATTTTTAAGATTAGGCGAAACGTTGGAAACAATGAAGAACAGAGACCTACGTAAATATACTAGTCAAGCACATGATAGATTCTCGGCTAAAGAAATTGCTATGGAAGTGTCAACACGTAAACTTAATTTAACATGGGATACTATGTTAGCAGAAGGTACGTATCAAGAATTATGGGATATGTACAGAGGCGATGGCGAACCTGGACTTGCTGATGCAATGGGCATGAGTGAACGTGAGTTTGCTAGTGCATTTAGAATTGCAGGCGAAGATATTAAAGCAATGATTAAGAATCACATTGGTAGTCAACGTGGAGTTGAAGAAGCTAGATCAAGTGCATCAGACCAAGCGGCTAAAGCAGGCGCTTATAATGGTGGTAAGAGTTTAGCAGGCAATGGTGATGGCAATGCAGACTTAGCACACAAACTAAAAGGCGATGCTTTACAAAAGCATAGAGACGCTAGTGTTGCAAAGATGGATGCCGAAGATGAAGCCGCTAAAAAAGCACAAAGAGATAGATTTGCTAAAATGGAAGATAGCCATACTAACGAAGCAGATGCTTATTTCAGTGCATCAAGTTCTCCAGAAACCATATTAGCTAAGTATCCAAAAGAATGGGAACAGTTAAAGCAAGGTGCTGATATTATGGACTTTGATGAAATATACTATGAATTATTTTCATACTTTTCAGACAACGGCGATATGCCATATGGTACACAAAAAGCTAGAGATGGCGATCCGTATCAGTGGATAAATGATGAATTAGATAATTTAGGTTTACTTGAAGTTGCAAACGTTGTACATAAAGTACCACACGTAAGAGTAGATGCCAAGCAACACTCGTTAAACGAATTAGACTTGTTAGCAAAAAATGTTGACTACATTAATGGTCCAGATGGTGAGTACTATAAAGTATCATACCGTAATACTGGTACTGTAACAGGTGGTGGACATAGACAGAACGATAAAGCTAACTTTGTAGGCGTAGAAAAAGCTTCAGATAAAGAAGTAAAAGCACTTGACTTAGACGCAAGAATAGACTATAATAATACAAGTGGAAACAAATCACAGATTCATGTTGGACATGATATACAAGGCGGTACACCATTTAGTGATGAAGACATTAGTGTCTACAAAATGGATACCAAAGAGTATGAAGAAGGTGTTCCAACAGGAGTTAAAACACAGTTATTAAGATATATAACTAAGAAAGAAGACAGTCGTAACAACGCTAACCGAATTGAGGAAAGAGTTAAATGGCTGGCAAACAGAAAGAAAAGCTAATACATCCGTATTAGTTAAACTAGGAGAAAAATATGTTTAAATGGATAACAACAATGTTTCACTCAGCACCAGTTGAAGAAGCATTAGTACTGACAAAAGAAGTTAAGAAGACAGCTAAGAAAGCTAAAGACGTTACAAACGAATTAGTAATCAAGCCTACTTTTAAAGCAAAGAAAGATCTTTCTTCATTATCAAAAGCCAAGCTAGAAGAGATTGGTAGAATACATGGTATTGAACTTGATAGACGGCTTACTAAAGACAAGTTAGTAACACAGTTATGGAAAGCAATCAAGTAATTGATTAACAGATTTCAGAACGCAAATACCCAACAACAGTTGTATAAAGCGATCGCCAAATGGTAGAATTCGTTAACAAAGCAGTAGGACATACAGGCAGTAGTTGCCAGAATTGTGGAAGTCCAAGTCACTGTGGGTCTGCACGTTGGGAACAAGTGAAACACTATGCAGTCGATGCAAACAATGGCCATCAGCCATATTCAATAAAAGCATGCGATAGTTGTAGATGTACACAGTGTACTGGAATACAAAATGGACGATCTATTAAAGAACGCAGATAGTTGGGTTAATTATCCAACGTTAAAATGGGTTTACAATAAGTTAGAACTAAGTGAAAAACTTGGATACTTATGTGGACCTAGCACAGTGCCAGTTCCAAAGACTGGCAAGTATGTTGAGAGACCTATTATCAATTTAAGTAATATGTCTGTATCAGCTAGGATAGTAGAACTTAAAGAAGGTGAAACTATTACCACACCAGGACATTTTTGGTGTGAGTTTTTTGAAGGTGATTTAATTAGTGTAGATTATACTTTCCGTAAAGGAGAGTTATATCCACAGCAAGCGATGCAAGGCCATCATCATATGAGCAACCTTACAACGTTTAACAAATGGACAAGAGTTGATCCACTGCCTAAGTTAGAACTACCGGATTGGGTCGACACGTTAACAGCGGCAAAGCATATAAACATTGATTTTAAGGGTGGGAAAGTAATTGAAGTGCATCTTAAGCACAACATTAGTTACCCTAAGTGGGCAAATATAGTTATACCTATATGGGCACATGAAGACCCGCAAATGTTCATGGAATTTGAACAATGTGGATATGTTTTTAAGAAAGCCGAAGATGATGCAGATGGCAATTTGTCCAATGCACAAATAGGTTTTTATTATAAATAGTACTGTATACAAAAGGAAGTAAAACTATGAGACTACAAAAATTATTCGAATATGAAGACTTGTCAACGGAACAACAAAACATTGTGTCCAAGATTGCAGGCTTAAAAGCAGACAATGAAGAAGATGCTAAACTGTTAGACAAAATTTATAGAATATTAAATACCGGAGTAATTGGCGATAATGTCGCACAAGCGTTTAACGTTCCTTTAGAAGGTGAACCATTAAGTGATAAAGAAAAGACTTTAGTTATGCAAGACTTAACTAAAATTATTGCTGATGCAGATAGTGATTATAAGTCAATATCAGAAATGACAGACCAGCTAGGAAAAGGTGGAGTTATTGATATCGGAAGTTTGGACTCACCATTAACAAGTTTTTCAAATGTATTTACACACCCAACAGCACTAAAAGTATTCCACGATTTAAAGAACTACGGAACAGGGCGTAAACAAAAAGGCCCAGGCGAATACGCACTAGCATGTTTAAGTAATAAAATTAGACTAGCAAGTGGCGAAGGTGATCTAGAAATTGATGGCATTGGTAAAGTTGAATTAAAATCAGCAGTATCAAGCACAGGCGGACGTATAGGTTACGGCGGCGGATCACAAAAAGCTAAACGTTCAATACTAGACAAATTTGCTAATCAATTGGGTCTTGAATCAATTATAGGTGCTATTGGAGGCAAAGGCGGCAGTTTAGGTCTTGGTCCATTTATTAAAGCACTAGCAATTGACTTACCATTATCGGATCCAGCCAGTAGAAATAATAGAAGGGCTTTAATGTCAGAGCTACTAAAAATGGATTTAGATAGTTTTGCAGATCCTGTTGTAAAAGCATTTGAATCGACAGATGATCCAATAGCAATAGAAGATGCTTATTTAAAAGCTAACTTTGCATGGTATAAAAATAGAGATGACTTTGATGCATTATTGCTATGCAGTTTTCCTAACCAAAAGTTTGCAATGATTAAAAACGAAAATGATTTAATTGCCTTTAGACGAGGCGGACATAGTGCTTCGACAAGCATTAGTATTATACCAACACAAGCTGGTGCAGGTAGAGAACAGTGGGCACAGCTAACACTTAACAGGGCGAACGCATAATGTGGGATACTATATTAGAAATGGCGACAAACAGGTTATGGATCTGGACAGCACTAGCAGGTAGTATATTTGGTGCTTTATTCATATATTGGATTAAAGATACTTACATGGCTTTTTGGGCTATTAACAAGTGGCAAGCAACGTTAGACTTTTTAGTTAATCGTTGGGGCTTTACTTGGTTACAGCATAACCCAGATGCATGGAAAGCAGCCAATCCAAAACTAACTATAAAAATAGAAGAATTAGAAAAACGTATAAAAGCACTTGAGAAAAAGAGGCGATAGACAATGGACGCTAAACAGTGGACTAATCGATATACCGTTAGAAAATTTTCAGAGACCAACCGAACAATACCTACAGAACATATAGATCATCTAGAAACAGTTCTAAACAACCTACCATTACAATGTGATGCTAAATCTGATATTTGGATCTATCTTGACGATAGCGATTCAGATATAAGACACTGGCTACTTAAAAACATATACTGGCAGCCTAAAAATGATGTTAAACATCCCGATATTCCACGTGAGTACATGATACCAGTAGCACAAGCACCAGCTATGTTCCTATGTGTTAAGAGTGGACCAAGCACATGGTTGTATTCAGAAGAACATAAAGAAAAAGTTATACACGAATTAGCTACTAGACACGAAGGTATGGGACTTGGTGTACTACTTAGTGAGATATTAAACCTAGGACATAAAGTAGGAACATTTCGTTGCACAGAAGGTCAGTTTCATGAAGGCAATGAAGACCAGAAAATAGCATACTTTACTAACTGGATGTGGAATAATTATGAAGACAAGCTAACAGGAATCTTTGGTAATAGAGATGGAACAAAGCCCAACCAGGTTTCCAATGAACAGGCTAATGATGCTATTTGGTTCGACCCAGGTGTAGCAGTATGCTTTGGACCAGAAGCCGAACAGTTTACTGATCCCGTTACTCGTAAAGTGTTTGACCCATCATTACCCCGATTTACTCAATGGGAAGGATACGATTATATGCAATGGAAAATACAAGGCAAAGCATGGAACTACCTACCCAAAGTATTCATGAATAAATGAATCAAATATATCTAGTATGTACCCGTAGTGCAATCAGTGCAAGTGCGTTAACATACATAATTAATCAAAGCCCTGAATTTTATAATATAGTACACAAAAACCTTTGGCTAGAAGAACCCGGTGCAGAGTTTAACAGTGCAACAGTAATAGAAGATTGGTGGAATATTCCAACTTCGTATGCATCAATATACACTCACACCGCAAGAAACAATGAAACGATGTCTCTTAAAACAATCCAAGATTTATGTTTACAATGGAAAAACTTATCCACAGATAAGAATATTGCATTGTTTACACATGCTACAAACACAGAACAATTAATTGAATGGAGAGATACGCATAACCTCCCAATCAAAGTAATTACTACTGCAATGGGCAAAAACAGTTATAAGTATATGGACTTATTCTTAAAGCGTGAATACAGCGACGAAATGAATAAGTTTGTAAGTTTAAAAGAAACCTGGAAGTACGTATATAACCAATATCAAAATCAAGACATTGACTGGGCAAGACATACAGATGTAATACTAGAAATGGACGATTGGTTAGAAGATGCTACAGCAACATATAGCAAGTTAGGAATTAAACCTAATACAAATATGAAACCATGGATAACTGAATATAAGCAACATAACGGATATCACAAATGGGATATCAACCTTAACACAGTAGCTAACAAGTTAAAGACAATTAGTTACCTGTATCAGCAGTATCAACACAATTTTGAGACCTTACAAGCTAAAACAATGTTTGCACTAGCAACGCTAGAAGCCGTTCGTAGAAACCGTGGCGAAGAAGCAGATATTAAACTAATCACGCAAAAGGTACAAAATATCATCAGAAATCAATTGACAATTGCTTAAAATAACTGTATAATAACATATTAACACAGGAGAAGTAAACTATGAGCATTACGTTCGGTACGGAAGATATCAATAAGCTAAAACAGCTTATCACAGAAGGCACACATGTTATGACAGAGGTCGAGACTTTAAATGAGGGTCTTCGAGATACTGTAAAACATATTGCTGAAGAAATGGGCATTAAGCCCGGAGTGTTAACTAAAGCAATCAAAGTTGCACACAAAGCAGAATTCCACAAGCACAGAGATGATTTCGATACACTTGAAACTATTCTCGAAGTTGTTGGACGAGCAGACTAATGGCCAAGGAAAGTATTGAGCAAGTAGCTCGGGTAAAACTTGATGAGAAGATCAAGAAGTTAGACTCCACTAGAGTCTTTAAGAAAATTACTCCATTACATACTACAGACTGGTATATTAAATGGACAGCTAGTTTCTTTATTCTTTGTGGTATGGCGTTAGTAAGTGCAAACGTTCATCCATGGAGTATGCTTATTTCTCTTATTGGAGTTACTGGTTGGTTAGTAGTTGGTATGATATGGCATGATAGAGCCTTAGTCTTTATTAACGGAGTTGCCATTTTCATTTACACAACCGGATTACTCAAGTACTTTCTAGGAGAGTAAATTGATAGAGCGTATCCATTCATTCTGGGGTATCAAACCAGAACACATTCACAATGATGAGTTCACAGGATATGAAGATCACTATAGTGAATTGGATACGTTTACCAACGAAGTATATCAAAAAGATCCACAAGACACAATAGAGCGTGTATTCAATATCTATCGTAACAGAGGTATTGTACCAATTATCTATTTCACTGAACAAGGTTTAAAAACTGCAATTAAGAATTTTAAATCTTCATCTTACAACAAAGTAGAAAACAATAGAATAGGACTTGGAAATAATCAAGGTCAAACAATCAACAGGTTTGTATTTACTAATATGCAAACAGCTGAACCAAAAGGCCGAGGTAGTAATAGTTTAAAAGACAGGTTCTTTAATGATGCAAAACTACGCAGAGCTATAAGAATATGTTTTGAGTTTAGAGAAGGCAACAAGTTAGTATATCCTACAGCCGTTAGACGTTCACTTGAATTAGTAACAGGTGAGAACGTACAAAACTTTAAACCTAAAAATGCAAGGGCAATTGCAGAACGTTTATGTCCTGTACTATGGGGCAGAGTATATGATTACAGTTGTGGATACGGAGGTAGGTTGTTGGGTATCAATAGTAGTAACATGAACTACACTTATATTGGCACAGATCCAAACACAGAAACATTTAACTATTTAAATTATTTAGATAAATTAATGGGAAATGATTCTGAGATTATTTGTTCACCTTCAGAAGAATACCAATGCGAAAATATTGACTTAGCATTTAGTAGCCCACCTTATTTTAATTTAGAAAAATACTCAGACGAACCAACGCAGTGCATGGTTAAATACACTACAATGGATGATTGGTTTGAAGGATATGTTGCACCCACAATGCAAAACATACACAAAGGTTTAAACTCAGATGGAGTATTTGCTACTAACATTGCTGATTATAAAAGCTATGGTAATAAAGAATACTTTGTAGTTGACCGTTGGATTGAATTAGCTGAGAAGTGTGGGTTTAAACACACAGAAACAATTAAGATGATGCTTAACACTAGACCCGGTGTGGGCAATGATAAGAAAGAGGGTAGAGAAAAATTCGAGGGTGTGTATGTCTTCACAAAATAGACCCAGTCCAGATAACACTTATTGCGTAAGTCCACATAACGAAGTACACGTTGATCAAGAAGGACGTATAGGATTCTGTTGCATACATAAAGGCTTTGTTGGAAACATTAACGACATGAGTATACAGCAAGCATTTGATAGTGAAGATTATCAGTTAGCAAGAAAGCAAACACTTACTAATATTTTACCATCTGGATGTGAACTTTGTATTAATGGTGAAGAAGCTGTTGGTCAAAGTATGCGTTATAATAACTTTAGCGAATTTGCTCATGGAGCAACCAAAGGAACTCAACCGGGAAAACTACGTAAGATTAAGATAGACTTTAGTAATGCATGTAATCTAAGATGTACTATGTGCAGTCCACATAGAAGCACAGGTTGGTATAAAGATGCTAAAGTATTATCCGATGCATTAGGAGACGAAGTTGGAAGAGCAATTTTTAATCCCAAAGGCAGAGATTATGGGCTACCAAGTAATGTTGTAGATGATAATTTACAAGAGTTTTTAAATGCATCATTAATTGATGTAAGTGGTGGCGAACCTTTTTATACACCGCAGTTTGTTTACCTATTGGATAAGTTAAATGAACACAGCTACAAAGGAGAGTTAAAAATTATAACTAATCTTACATTAGTAAAAGATGATATTGTAAAGAAATTAACAAAACTAAATGCAAAACTAATTGTAAGTATGGACGGCATAAATCATTTGTATGAATACATTCGTCCAAGCACACCAATTGGAAAGTATAAAGGTAAGTTAATACAAGATAGAATTATAGAACAACAGCACAATTTTAAAATTAGTATGTCATATACTCCACAACTACTCAATGTGTATAACATTAAAGAATATGTTGAATGGGGTAGTGAACATGTTTTAACACATAACGCCGGCTTATTTAATAGCCCACTTGCATTTCCTAGATACTTGCGTATGTCAGTTCACCCTGATGTAGAGTACAAGTTGGAATTAGCAGATTGGTTAGAAGCTAATTCAAAATATACAGACGCATTAATATATTCACTTAGAAAACCTCGCACAGAAGAAGATATAGATGATTGGAATTTCTTCTGTAAAACAACGGAAATACTTGACAAACACAGAAAAACAAGTATACTTAACTATATCCCACAATTAGAAAAATACTGGAAAATCAATTTATGAAAATAGCAGGATACGATTTCGACTTTTATAGTTGGATCAAGCGAGCAGAAATAGTAGAATTAGATAGCATTGATATAACACATGATCCTGTTAGGCCCGAACTAAGCAACGAATTTCGCAAAGACAAAGGTAGGAAGATATTTGGACTACAATACGATGGCGATATAGAAGGTGTTATTTGTATTGCGTACACAGATGAAATTCCGACTACTGTTAAAGAACTAGATCTTATGAGTCACGTAGATGGCAAGATAGCAATAGCATACACAGTTTGGTCTTTGAAAAAAGGTGCAGGCAAAAAGATCATGGAAGAGCTTTTAAAATTTATGAGGACAAAAGGTAACATAGAAACTATTATGACATTATCACCACTAACGCCAATGGCGACACATTATCACATTAGAAACGGTGCTAGGTTAATTAACATTAATCCTACTACCCAAAACTTTGAGTATAAAATATGAGCTATGTAGACGCAACACACGACAGAGATAAAGACATTGTACACGTTGTAGAACGTGTTAATGGTAAACGTGAATTTAAAGAAATTCCAGCAAAGTATACATTTTATTATAAAGAGCAACGTGGCAAGTATACTAGTATATTTGGCGAGAAGCTTGAGCGTGTTGTATGCAACACTAGCAAGAAGTTTAATACTGAGAAAAAGATTAACGGACACAAAGGCTTGTATGAGAGTGATGTGAATGTAATCTTTAAAACATTCGCAGAGAATTATGATCCTACTGAAACACCAGATCTTAATATTTGTTTCTTTGATATTGAGACAGACTTTAATAAAGATGTAGGCTTTGCTCCACCACATGATCCATTTAACGCAGTAACAGCAATTAGCTTACACAACAGTTGGATGAATACAACTATATGTTTATCTATTGCACCTAAGACATTAACAATGGCCGCGGCTACTGAAATTACTGATAAGTTTGAAAATACTATTTTGTTTAGTACTGAACGTGAAATGCTTGAAGCATTTTTAGATCTAATTGATGATGCAGACGTAATGACTGGTTGGAACAGCGAAGGCTTTGATATTCCATATCTTGTTAATCGTGTAGCAAAAGTATTAAGCAAGAGTCACACACGTAGATTTTGTTTATGGGATAAGTTTCCTAAGCCACGTGAGTTTGAACGCTTTGGTGCTGTACAACAAACGTATGATACTATTGGGCGTGTACACATGGATTACATGCAACTTTATCGCAAGTATACATATCATGAAATGCACAGTTATGCATTAGATGCAATTGGTGATTATGAGCTTGGTGAGCGTAAAGTAGAATACGAAGGCACACTAGATCAGTTATACAACAATGACTTTGAAAAGTTTATTGCATATTCGAGGCAAGACGTTGACTTGCTTGTTAAACTAGATGCAAAGCTACAGTTTATTGACTTAGCTAATGTACTAGCACACTCTAACACAGTTCTACTACAAACAACAATGGGTGCAGTTGCACAAACAGACCAAGCTATTCTTAACGAAGCACATGCACAGGGTCTTATCTGTCCAGACAAACGTTATGACAAAGACACAACATCAGCGGCAGGTGCATATGTTGCAACACCTAAAAAAGGTATGCATAAATGGGTAGGCAGTATTGACTTGAACTCACTGTATCCTAGTATTATCCGTAGTTGTAATATGAGTACTGAAACTATTATTGGTCAAGTTAGACAAGTGTACACAAAAGAATTAATTGCAAATGCTAAGACAGTTGCTGAAGCATGGGAAGGACGATTTGCGTGTCCGGAATATGAAAAGGTAATGGAAAAAGATATTGAAGAAATACTACACTTAGACTTTGAAGACGGAACTAGTTTTGAAGCAACAGGTGCAGAGATATATGAAATTGTATTTAATAGTGGACAGCCTTGGATAATGAGTGCAAACGGCACAATCTTTACATATGAAAAGAAAGGTGTTATTCCTGGATTGCTAGAGCGTTGGTATGCTGAACGTAAAGTTTTACAATCAAAAGCACGTGCGGCACGTGATGAAGGTGGCGATAAGTTTGCGTATTGGGATAAGCGACAGTTGGTTAAGAAGATTAACTTGAACAGTTTATATGGTGCGTTACTTAATCCTGGTAGTAGATTCTTTGATAGTCGCTTGGGACAGAGTACAACACTTACAGGTCGTTGCATTGCTAAACACATGGCAGGCGAACTTAATAAGGTTATGGCAGGCGTTTATGATCACCAAGGTGATGCAATTGTATATGGTGATACTGACTCTACTTACTTTAGTGCATATCCTATGTTAAAGGAACAGATTAACAAGGGTGAAATTAATTGGGATAGAGATAATATTATTGCTTACTATGATGCAGTTTGTGAAGAAGTAAACAAAACGTTTCCTGGCTTTATGAATAAGTCATTTCACACAACACTTGAACTAGGTGAGATTATTGCCGCAGGACGAGAAATGGTTGGTAGTGCAGGTATCTTTATTACAAAGAAGCGTTATGCAATGCTTGTGTTTGATAATGAAGGTAAACGTGAGGACAATGACGGCAAAGATGGTTACATTAAAGCAATGGGCTTAGATCTAAAACGTAGTGATACTCCTGTATGGATGCAAGACTTTCTCAAAGAGCTATTGTTAAAAGTACTTACTGGTACAGAAGAACAAGAAGTACTTGAACGTATTATTGAGTTCCGTAAAGAGTATCGTGAAAAGCCTAGTTGGCAAAAAGGTAGTCCAAAGCGTGTTAATAACTTAACAGCGTATCGAGGTAAAATGGCACGTTATGATAAAGATCGTAATCATGCACACAACAACGGCAAAGCTCTTAAAGATGTTAAGAAGCCTGCTATGCCTGGACACGTTACAGCGGCATTGAATTGGAATAAGTTACGTCAGATTAACAGCGATAATTATGCAGTAGAAATTACAGATGGTATGAAAACAATTGTATGTCGTTTGAAAGATAATCCAATGGGCTTTACAAGTGTAGGATATCCCACAGACGAAACAAGGCTCCCAGAATGGTTTAAGGTATTGCCTTTTGATGATGATCAAATGGAAGAAATTGTAGTAAGTAAGAAGTTAGAAAACTTACTTGGTGTTCTCGATTGGGGCTTAGATAAAGCGGCAGCTAAAACAACGTTCACTAACCTATTTGAGTGGTAATGCGATTACTATTGATTAGTTGCTTTTTAATGCTTAATGCATGTGGCCCTTCACTGTTTACATTAAAGGGAATTGGTACTGTTACTGTTGGAGATGTTGCTATTTCGCCTATAAAGAAGAAAATAATAGACAAAATACGCAAAAAACCCAGTAAAAGAACCATTGACAACTAATCGAAGTAAACGTATAATATTACTATATGCCAAATATTAATAAATATTTAGTGAAAAGAATACTAGCGTTCCTTGCAGTTGCTATGTTTACATTACAGGCAAATGCATCAGAAATAAGTAGTAGAGACTTTGCATATGATATCAAACGATGCGTTGATGTTATATATGCCGATACAACCGCCTATCCTAAAAACACACAAATTCCAATAGAACTTATCGTTGCAATGGCCGCACATGAAACAGCATGGGGCAAAAGCAGATTTGCAGTAGAAGGAAATAATTTATTTGGTATTAGAACGTGGAATAAAGAGGATCCACAAATGAAAGCTAAAGGAAATCCAAACGCACCTTGGGGTGTTAAGAAATATGCAAACTACTGTGAAAGTATTAAACACTATATGTGGATACTTAGTAACTTAGAGGTATATGCAGACTTTAGAAAAGAACTAGAATGGCAAAATACAATATGGAAATCTACATCAGCAATTGAACTTGCGTTACACATTTCACCATGGAGCGAACAAGGTAGTAAGTACGTATATCTTATAAGAGAAATAATGGCATGTCTGTATAGGAAAGACTTTTTTAAAGACTTTACCTAGTTTAGGTTGACATACAGTTCTTTACATGTTATTGTAGAACTACTACATAGAAAATATAAGGAATAAAACTATGGAAACTCTTGGACACGATATTCAAAATACAATTGACAAACTTACTGAGTTTGACAAACGACATGGTGGTCCACACGACAGAGGTGGAGCTGATAGTTATTATCGACGCCCAGGACGCCCTCATTACTTCCTAGGGGGAACACATAATTCTACAAAAGTAAAAGAAGAGGATATGACAGAAGCAGAAATCCTAGCCTACAATGAAGGCTATAGACAAAATGAAGAATTTGGTGACCATAAGGATTGGGGATAAAATGAAAAGTGTTATCTATGATAATTATATGCGTAACACATACGGCGGATCTTCAAAGTGGCCATTGTATGGTCAGAGAGGTATGATACCGCATCCAGAACCATTTAAAGAAACTAGACTACGGTTTACACAATATTACTTGCAACGACTATATGATATTATATTTCGATGGCACGGAAAACAATAACTTATACATTTGCCCCTTAGTTGGGGTTTTTTTGTGACCTATACTTCTTATACCATTTTTTATACTTCTGTTCGGTTGCGTAAACCTTAATCATTTGCTATAACTGTATTAAGGAAACAAACACAAAGGAAACACCATGCAAACATATGACATAGCAGACTTAACCTATATGCAAGTTGTAATGCTAGAGCATATGCAAGAATTAGAAACAGCAAAAGAATGTTCAGATTTCATTGCTAGCCTAACTCCAACACAACTCAAAATGGCTAGGTGTTTACAAACAATGCTAAAAGAAATATACTCAGAAGTGGAAGAAAGTGGTTGACAAGCAAGACGTCTTGCTATATACTATAAGTACAAGTTAGATAAATTAAGAAGGAAAACACAATGCAAAAACTAAATGTACACTTTTTAAATCGCGGGTATGACACAGACTATGGCGTTAAGAAAGTAGATGTTGTGTCTAGCACTATATGCGAATTCACTACTAAGCCACTAGCAACTATCCGTTCACCATTTGGTCTAAGCACGGATACATTGGTTGCAGAATTCACAGGCAAAGAATGGGTGTGTGATTTAGATTAATGGAAAATGTAAAAATAGGAAATTATGTAACACTTTGGCCCAAAAGCACAGATCAAGATGAATACAAATACAGTGGGTTTAAAGCAGTTAAAGTAGTAGAAATAAGCAGTAATGCAATGACACTATCTAATAATGTTACTGTTTTATTGAAAAATGACCCAAATTTTATGTATTTTTGGTAAAAAAAGGTTGACAACACCAAGAACTCTTGCTATAATAGTAGTATAAGTTAAACAAAGTTAGGAGAACGTAATATGAAATTAGTAATTCAAACACAGTTTAAAGAGAATTATGGCGCCCATGATTGGGACGGTACGGGCGAATGTCCACAATATTGGAAGTTCAAGGGTGGTTCCACCTTTGTTATGGCTGGTACTACCACCGAGCAAGATGCGTTAATGATCGCTCGGTTCGTAGAGCATGCTGATTTTGGTAGCAGTGAAACAATCGAGAGTTCTACTGTAGAGCAGAATAATGCTATTGTGTGCGAGTCATGGGAAAATCCTTGGAACGTAACCAAAAGCCTATTTGGTGGCGAGTATACTGCCACTAAGTTCACCAAAGCCGAAGCCTATTGGAACGGTGATTATTCAGGCAAATCAGAATCCTATCTAATGGGACCAGCAGGTGAAAGGTTAAACTACACGTGTGAATACCTGGAGAGGGCTGTAGCATAATGTGGCTTTTAGTTTTGGTATTAATAAGTATTGAGGACCCACAGGTTAGTGCCTTAAAGGTAGCTGACTTTAAGTATGAAGAATTTTGCTATGAAGCATTGGTTACAGTATCCAATGAAAGCCCAAATCCTTCAGCAGTGTTTCTATGTGTAGAAGCACCATCTATTAACACAACCCTAACGGAGTAATTATGAAATACTATGCGATTATTTTAATAACATTATTATCAACATCAGCGTTAGCAAAAACTACAGGCAAAGATATTACCTTTGCAAACCATTTCTTTACTGAAGAGGTTAAGCAGTGTGATGCTATGCCTAATAACACTTTTAGTTCTAAGTTCTTACTTGAAGATTTCCAAAATATTCTTGGATTTGATTGGAGTGAAGAACACACAAAAAATGGTACATCACTTGATAGTGGGCAGGCTATGATTGGTCCTGTTAAAAAATGGAAAGTAGCTACACACAATGCACTAGTTAATAACAACGAAGCTAACATTCAAATTGCAATAGACCTTGCAGTAGATCTTGCAGAGGCAAATCAATTATATAACACTATTAATCGTGCCGAATTACAGCATAAGCCAAAGTGTTGGGAAAATAATGACCCTAACGCACCATGTTATTATCACGAGTATCAAGGTGCAATGCATTTCTTTGGTCACTACTTAACTAACGTAATTAAATTAAAATCTAGCATGACTAAAGCAGAAATTGCAATCATAGACAAATATGTTGATGGAATGTGGAAGAGGTTTATGAAGCCCGATGTATGGGGAAAATCAGATTCAGGTCTTTATCAATTTGCTAATGGTGGAATGACAACATTAACTTATGCAGCCTGGACAGGTAATAAGAAGCTTGCCGCTAAAGAAATTAACTTTAGGTTCAAAGAACTAAGCAAACTAATCCTTGATGATGGATATATTAATAATAATTCGTTTAGGGGTTCTAGAGCTCAATGGTATCACTCATTAGGAGTACAGTCAGCACTTGGTTATGTTTACATTGCTAAACTATGGGGTGCAGAGGTACCACCAAAGTTACAGAAGAAATTAACAGCATCAGCAGAACTAGTTAACTTAGCTATTGTTGATTGGGATAAGTTTAAAAGCAGGAAGTGGCATGCAAAAGTAAGGAACGCTGTTAGTAAAGACTTAGCTCGTAAGTTTACTCATCAACACGCATATGGAATAGCTGTAATGATGAAAGAAGTAACTGGTGTAAAGTTTGATCCAACTAGGTCAGATGATATGCATGCTTCAATGAGAATGTTCCATGTACGAGAAGGAATTGACGAAATTACTGGATTTAATGCACTTTGTATCAGCTCAGTTGAATCAGTCAAACCTATAGTAAAGGTAGTAGATTACTCATTAAAACAAGTAACAGGAAATGATTGGAGAAAAAATTATCAACATGTTTCTTCAAATTAAAGGTTGACAACCAAGACATCTTACAGTATAATATGTATATAAACAAAACAAATAATAGGTAGTTAACATGAAAAAAATGAAATTATTAGGATTAGCAGTTGGTGGCGTAATGAATTGTGCGGCAGCAACAGCACTCTTTATGTTATCAATAGGCATTTGGCCAGTAAAAGCAGATACTACAGGCGTACTGCCAGCTTATGAGATACTTAATAGTAATGCATATCTAATGGATACTCAATTTACAACAGGTTACAGTGGCGAAGAAGCATTATGTTTAACTGAGAACATGTACTTTGAAGCACGAAGCGATGGTTATGCTGGTATGTATGCAACTACAATGGTTGTGTTAAATCGTGTAGACGATCCTCGTTATCCTGATACTATTTGTGATGTAGTAAGGCAAGGTCCAACAAAAGAGAGTTGGAAAACTAGGCAAGATACTGATTTAATTGATGCAGAACGTGTATACTTTCCTGTTAAGAACAGATGTCAGTTTAGCTGGTTCTGTGATGGAAAAGCTGATGAGATGAAGGACGAAGCTTCGTATTGGCTTGCTAAGGATATTGCAACAATGGTTCTTCAAGCAACACTACCTGGGTCAGAGCAATTGCTACCAGACGTTACAGAAGGCAGTACACACTATCACACCGTAGCTATCAGTCCTAATTGGATACATGATCGAGGCATGGCACGAATCACTCAAGTTGGTTCGCACTATTTTTATCGTTGGGCATACTAAGTTAATGATCAAACATACAGACTTTATGGAAGCAAAACACACTGAATCAGATTGGTTCAGTGTTTTTACGTTAGGACACGAAAGGCCAGGAATGCGTATTTGGCTAGATCAAAATGAGAAGGATCAGGGCGTAGCACAGGGCTGGAAACCACAGAGTGTAGACTACTTTATTAATGACTGGCGCTATCGAGGTAGAATGGTTCCTGCAATGGGAGCATCGGCAGCATTTGGGTGTAGTTATACGTTTGGATATGGAGTAAACATACACTGGCCTGGCATGCTAGACGCTGTAAATTGCGGTATAAACGGTGCTAGCAACGATCTAATAGCAAGGCTTGCAATTGCATATTGTAAGACGTTTAAACCGACCGTTATACATGTATTATGGACGTTTAAAGAACGCAGAGAATACATTAGTGCAAAAGGCGGACTAGACAAATTTAAAAATCTATCAGATGAAGCTATAAAAGCAGAGATGAAATCACCTACATGGATAAGTGGTTATGCATCATTAATGAATAGCAAAGCAGACGACTATAACTACAAAAAGAATAAAATGTTACTAACTTCTTATTGTGTAGCTAACGATATTGAACTAAAACAAACACACATTAGTCAATTACCTAAAGACGATTATCCGTTAGCACGTGATAACGATCATCCTGGACACGACTGGCATACCAATATGGCTGGTATGTTGTGCCTGTAGAACATTACGAGCATTTAAAAGAATTTGCAAGCCATTACATGTTTAAACACTGGCTAACACATCACGAAAAGATGGGTGGTTATATAGCGTCTAGTTATGTTGGTTGGGATTTACTACATTCGCCAATGAAAGATCTAGTTTCTAAGCTAGAAGAATATAGACAATTACCTATTGAACACGTACTAGCATTTCAAGAAGAAAAAATAACCAACAATGAAATGCCATATAGAGAAATACTGGAAGATGTTAGTAAAATATTCTATCTTGCAGAGCTTATACAATACGATCAATTAATATTCTATCCACAAATAGTGCATGAGCCTTGGCATAATAGATATAGAGTACATCCAGGCAGTGGAAGACTTATGGCTTTATGGTTATGTGGGTTTCAAACTATAAAATGTATTTACACTCACTTTGACGAACCGGGTTTTGCACCACCGGGTGAAAGTTTTCGTATAACAAGTGACATTGGTACGAGTATACCAAAAGAATTTACAACTCCCTCAATGACACGACCAATTACTATGCATGTTGACACATATCCTGCATTCCCTAAATTAGAAGTAGAAGAAATAAAAACAAGAACAATGGATTCAGAGTGGAATTGGGATCATGTAAAAACAGATAAGCCTTGGAACTTTATGAGGTTCAGTGAAGGTAATGAATTTTTACAGTATAAAGCGAATTGGAGAAGTTATGCAATTGATGCATGGCAAGATTTACAGCACGGCCATATACAAATTGGCAATACTCAATTTGAGTTTAATGCAAAAGGTAAAGTAACAGAGGTTACTAGAAATTTAGGTAACCGATCAGAACATCATGTTTTAGATTCATAAGTGGATCTCCGGTGTTAGTCCATTGATACCCCTCTAAATGTTTAATGTATTTGTCTAAACCAGACTCTTCTTCTGGGTCTAGTAAAAAATCCTGATAAAAATGACCACGGCTTGCTACATGTACATCCATTGAATGTTCATGAAATGCCTTATGTGCTAATTTTGATTCTAGTTTAATTTGCTTGATTGCATTTTCTTGTGTTTTATAGAATTCTTTGTAGTGTGGATAAGGTGTATCAATACCACCAACACTTGTCCAGCCTGCTACACAACTTTCTGGAGGCCTTGTAACAGTTACAAACTTAGCTTCGGGAAATGTTTTAATCATATGATCCCAATTATATATGAATTGATGGCAACGTACAATATAATGCTTGTTCATATCCCACTCTTTCCACGCCTTCTTAATTTCTTTATGAACTGCTCGTCTAGACAACGTGTCAATATTGTCAAAGTTTTTTCCTAGTTCATTTCCTGGGCCAAAGTAAACACCTGTGTGTCTTACTCCACCATATATTGCATCATGCACCATAAGACGTTTGTCAGTTCTATCACTTGTACTAACATCTAACATTGGTGACTCACTTAGTACCCAACTTACTGCACTCCATTTACTACCAGGAGCACCTGTAACAAAAATTACATTACTAAAGTCTGGTGCGTGGTCGCTCATATACGTCACGTTATTGTAGTCGCTCATTTAACCATTCCTTTATTCCTTTGTAATCAAATTTTGTTGTAGTGCTGAACACGTTCGGGTGATCAACTGCATTTCTAAAAACTCTATTTGAAAACATTCTAGCATAAACTTCTTTACGTAGTTTATCTTCGTATACTTCTGAGTAAAATTTCTTCTTACGTTCAAAAGCCCAAATATCTGCTATTGTTAAGTCTGATTTTCTACCATGTAGAATCTCTAAAAACTTTAAGTATTCATTATCAGGCGGCACAATGCCATAATGCTTAACGTAGCCTGGAAACTTAGTAACAATATCCATGTATCTGTCTGTAGTTATATCTGCATCATGCACAATATTAATGATTAAGCTATTGGGAAAATATTCTAATAGCTTACTTGGCATGCTATGAGTTGGATACAGTACTCTCTTGCCATCATTTATAATATCTGCTCCACCATTCTTTTCAAACACTTCGTCAAATATTTTATAGTACGCTTTTTCATTAGGTAGATACTTCTCTACATAGTCATGTGTGGGTGGAAGTTTACCCTTTGGTGTAATCCTATCAAAGTGATATTTACTTTGTTGTCGTTGTCCACTGTAACTATTTGGTTTAGAAACGTTCCATGGGTTTATCCCATTTTCTTCACAGCTATACCAATGCATACACGGCATAGTAGCTAATACTCTAGCTAGCTTATGTCCACTTGCACCTTGTTCGAAGCTTATGAACACATGTTTGTTTTTTAATTTACGCATGTTTTCTCCCTAAGTACCAAAAACTACCGTCTTTGTATTCTACTAAATCACCTGTTGCAAACCAATCATCATAAACACTAATTTCACCGTATACATACAGTTCGTTATCTATAATTTTAGTTTCACAGTAAGTAGTATCACCCATAATGATATCTGTGTGTAACACTTCATCACCTGGCTTGTATGTTTTGTTTATAGCTACAGGACCTACTTCACTCATGCCCCAATTTACAATAAACGTAGCACCCTTGTTAATGAATGCTTGTATAATATCTGACTGTACTCTATCACTGCCACACATAATAACAATACCTGTCATGTCTATTGTTTTAAATGTCTTAGTACCCATAACAGCCCTTGCCATATTAGGTGTTAAGTGACTGTGTGTAAACTTTGTAATTTCGCTAATCCATTTAAATGCATTAAACGGTGTTATAGTTACAGGAGCACCAACACTTATTGCTGGCAGTGTTTGAGCTAGTAAACCACCTGCGTGATCTAACGAACACACTGTAAGAACTTTACTAGTAGCAGTAATACCCTGACATTTTATTGCGGCTTTATTTGCATGCTCTAATTTCTCAGGACTTTGCCATATAGGCTTACTAGGACCTGTAGTTCCACTTGTACGTATTGTTGTACCGTTACTTATTATCTTTGTTAAGTTCATCTTTTAATTTTTTCCAGTCAGGATGTTGTGGTAAAAACTTATGCAATCCTATTGCTTGGTTAATTACTATTTCTAATAATTTAAAATTAAACAATGGTGGAAAGATTGCATGTATAATACTTGCAAAACACATAAGCAATTGCTTACCCGCTTCTCTAAATCCTACCCACATATGTTTAAAATACAATACAATAAAATTGTCTCTTTTATCGCTGTTTAAGTATTCTGCTATTCTTAAATGTTTCCAATCAAACCAATGTTTCATAATATTTCCTAATGTTGAGTTTCCATACTGATTGAAGTGTTCCGTAAATCTCTTCTTCAGTGTAATGATCAACGATTCCTTGTTTAGCTAACAAATGAAACAATCTATCTGTTCTATTCATTTTGCCACTTGCATCATTTTCAACATTTGTTGTTATGTATGCAGGTTGTGTATCCGAGCTCTGTGCCCATTCTAATTGTTTTGGCAGTATCCACTTCCATGGGATACTTGTCATATGACTTTTACCTAATCCACCTTGAGCTACCATGCTTTGTACACCTCTGAACATCATTCTATGTCCATCATGAAACTTATGACATCCTGCCATAGAAACAATCACATTGTCACTATAGGCCGCCCACCACATGCCTTCGTGTTGTAAACACCACTCATATTTCATAGCTTCGAGACTAGCATTATTCATGTAACCCATGTCTTCACATATGTAACCGAAGAACTCTATGTCTCTTTTGCCTGGATTTTCTTTTATTATCATAACTTTATTATATACTACTTTATTTATCTGTCAATATCTAGTTGACAAAAGATGATAAATAATGTAATATAACAGTATAATACACTAGAAGGTGTATAAAGGAGATTAAATATGGCTTATGTTAAAACAGCTACCCTAGTAACAGAGAATAGTAATACCTATGCAACTGCTGCTGAATGGATAGCCGAGCACGGTAAATGTGGTGTTTACAACACAGAATATGTAACAAACGGTACTATGGATGTAACGGAAGCAGGAACAGGCGTTGTTGTCGTTCTTACATTCCCTGATGAATCAACAAGTGATGCATTTACTACTGCACACGCAGATGAAATTGCAGCCGCGGCATACACTACTACAGTAGACTCTACAGTAACTACGTAATTTGAAGGGTAAAGCATGTTCAAAAAAGTTTCAGTAACTAGCAAACTTCTTTCAATACATGCGTTATGTCACATTATGATTATACCAGCTATTATAGTTGGTGAGTTATGGATGTTTGTATGTAGTTTTTTATGGTGGCAGTGGATAGCGGCTTCGGCTATAAGTTCTGGATATCACAGATACTTTAGTCACAGGTCGTTTGAAACAGGTCCATGGTATGAGTGGTATGCTCAAATTATTGGATTGTTTGCAAATCCAGGTCCAGTGTTGACTTGGGCGGCTACACATAGAATGCATCATGCATACACTGATACACATAAGGATCCACATAGTCCTACACTCAAAGGATTCTTTAAAGTTTATACTAGTCAATGGGGCAATGACGTAACTATCGAAAGAAAAATGATTAAAGGTTTAAATACACCTTGTATAAAGTTTTTTCACACTCACTACTTTACATTAATTTTAGGTTTAATGCTAGTATTACTAGTAATGAGTCCTACATTATTCTTGTTTGGATTTTGTATGCCAGTAGTGTTAGCATTTCACGGCTACGGCCTTGTCAATTTAATACCACATACGGAATCAGGCAAACCTAAGAATAGTTGGATTGCTAATATTTTAACAGGTGGTGAAGGGTGGCATAAAAACCATCATGAAGACTCCAGGAATTGGAAAATAGGAAAGCACTTCTGGCAATTAGACCCGGGTGCTTGGTTTATAAGATTAATTAAGAGGTAAAGAATGGACTATAAGTTTACAGCGACAGAATATAATTTAGATATGAGAGATCCAGAGAACTGGCATGAGGTTATTCGTAACCAACCAAAGGATATTATTGCGTATATTCCAGGTGCCAATCTCAATGAAGAAGAACTGCTAGCAGGTGCAACAAGTATTGGCACATTGTACAGTCCACGCAAAGCCGGTTTTGATGTTTACTTTGAACACAAAGACTATCCTGGCATAAGTAGAGTAACAAATGAAAAAGATGAAGATGGAAAGTTTGTTGGCTTATTTCCCGAAAGTGAATTAGGTTGGCATAACAATGGAAACTGGCGTCATTGGAAACATGTAAGGGAATCTTGCATTGCGTTCTATTGTGTTAAGCCCGGAGAGCAAGTTGTAACTAGTTATTTAAATAGTCATCAAGCATATGTAGATTTACCACAGGACTTAAAAGAAGCAGCGGACAAGTACGAGTATTGGGCACAGTTCGACAAAGATAATAGCATATATCAATTTGATGATGAGAATTTAAATAAAGGCATGGACGAGTTACTAGCAATATTTGAAGGTAACTTAAAAAGTACAGGACGTAAAGGTGACAAGGAGCTCAATCCAGTAAGAGGTAGTTGGAAACCATTAATTGTTCAACATCCTTTTAGAACTATTCCTGGCTGGTGGGATCAAGAGAACAGTCCTAAAGCAATTTACACAGGACACTTTGGTGTTATGCGTAAACTTAGGAACAAAGAAACCAAAGAAGAGATTACATTGGAAGAAGCAAAGCCATTATTAGACGCTTTGCATAAACACTTATTCCAGCCACAGTATATGTATCATCATCATTGGAAAACAGGTGACTTAATCATTAACGATCAGTTTATGAGTTACCATGCACGTAATGCAGTTAAAGGTGATCGGTTACTTTACCGTATTGCATTTAATTACAAAACTCTTAAAGAAAGCTAATGCACACAGAAACTACAGATTGGATACCATTGGAACTTATAGCACTATTTGAAGAGTCGCTAAAAGATCCTTTGAATAGATTGCCTCATAATTACGATATAGAAAGTTTAAGCAGTGACGAAAACTTATGCTATAGTGTAACATGGGACGATGATGGTGATCCAATTGCAGGTAGTGTAGCTAGAACAAGAGATTTTTATAATGGTGGTGTTAGAGTACTTAGTAGGTACTACACTAGCAAGAAATTAAACGTAGCACAAAAAGGATTGCGTATACACAAATACCATGTTAAAGGATTAAGCACATTTACAGCAGAACATGCAGATCAACAAGTTGAATTTGCAATTGCTAACGGCTTAACTAAACACTTTGTAAGCAGAGAACATGGTAATCATAAAGTAATGCGTAATTTGCACAGAGGGTTAAATTATAATTGTAGACACAAGGATTGGGTCTTAGAAGATTATGAGTGGCAAACTGCACCAGGTGAAGGTGACGAATGCTGGCAACATATTATATGGAGGGGTGAAAATCCGTTAACAAATGACTACAGAAAAATATAAATTTAAACACGAAGTCGACGTAGATTGGATTACTCCTGAATTAGTGAAAGATTTTCACAATGGAGCATACGGCATCATATGCGTTCAAAACGCAGGTAGAGGAACTATTGAATTATTTGGTAATTTACTCAATCAAGATATGTATGGCAGAAAAGAAGTAACAATAGGCATTGAAGACGAAGAAGGCGAAAAGCTAAATCATGCAGACGATATGCTATGGCATCACGATCGTGCATACAGCAAAGATATACACCCATTTGTAGGATTGTACTGTATTAAAGCTGATAAAGGCAGTAGCCCAACACACTACTTAGACATGCAAAGTGTGTACAACGCAAGCACAGACGCTTTAAAAGCGTCAGCTAAAGGCGTTAAATGCTTAAATAGCATTACAAAGTATATGACACAAAAAGAATATCCGTATACATTTAAAAGCGACTTACAAGAAAGAGCTTGGAGACGGAAAAACAGAGCGACACACGATCTAGTATGGGAAGATGATTATGGCCCATTTTACTTTTATAGTGAAGCATACACTGAAACAGATTTGGAAGAACAGTTGAAAGAAGCAGTATATAAACAAGAGCATATGTATACACATCACTGGAAACCAAACGAATTACTTATATATAACAATTATAAGGTCTTGCACAAACGTGATGCAACCCCAAATAATGTAATTCGCCAACACGTAAGATATGCTCTTGACAAACAGCACAAATAAGTGTATAATTACATTAGTAATATAAACATTGCTGTTAGAAAACAACAATTAACAAACTAAGGAAAACATGACAATAACAGGAAAAGTAAAATGGTTCGATGCTACTAAAGGCTACGGATTTATCGAAAGACACGACAAAGAAAAGGATGTATTTGTACATTCTTCAGCAGTTAGAAGTTCAGGAATGAACGGATTAAATGAAGGCGACGAACTGTCGTTTGAAGTTGAAGAAGGTCAAAGAGGTTCTTCAGCAGTAAACTTACAAACAGCGTAAATTTACACCTGAGGCCTTACTGCGTCATCCCTCGTAAAATACTCTGCCGCAATTATTAATGGAGAATAACTATGGCTTATTTAAGCACAAAAACATACGGACACAATATTGGACTAAGTGCAGTATTCCGTCAACCCAATGCAGATCACTCACATTGTCATTTGCTACATGGGTACAGTCTAGCATTTAAATTTACATTTGGTGCTAGCCATTTGGACAATAATAACTGGGCAGTAGACTTCGGCGGACTAAAACCGTTGAAAGCGTGGCTTGAAGATAACTTCGATCATAAACTATGTTTAGACAGAACAGATCCACACCTTGAAAAGTTTAAAGAACTAGATGCTTTGAACCTTGCAGAGATTAGACTGTTTGATGGAGTTGGTGCAGAGAAATTTGCAGAACATGCATTTAATTTTGCAGACAGCTTGATCCGTAAAAAGACAGATGGACGTTGTTGGGTGGAAAGTGCTGAAGTATCAGAGCATGGTGCTAACAGTGCAATATACACACCTAACGCAGTAATCTTGCTACCAAAAAATAGAGTAGAGCAACAGGCTACTTTAAGTTCAGAAGCTTTGGCTCCTGAATAATGAATACACTTGCATTTTTTGGCACTAGTCATACACAAGGAGTCTGCAATGACTTTGAAAGTGGATTAGTACCCAAATCATATTGCGAGTATATCGGGCACCTACTAGATAGGCCTGTTAAAAACTTTGGGTTATCGGGCATTAACAACGAAACAATGTTAGCTCAGATAACCTACGCTTTTAACAGTGGCTATTTAGATGATTGTTCAACATTAGTAATTGAGCCTCGGCTCAATTACGATTATGTTCCAATACCATTTGACAACTTAGAAAATAAGCCAGAACTCAAGCAAAGTAGTAAAGAAGAGATTTACTATAGCAGAGAGTTTAATACAGTAGACGGGGTTGCAAGTAGACCTTATCAATTGTGTATAGAAGAAACAATGAGTCAACGATTGGGAACTAGTCACGCAGAGTCACTTCGTACTTTGCAAGACAATTTGTACGGTAAAGACAATTGCGGTGATGCGCCTAACGTAGACGAGTTAAGAAATATACAAGAATACGTGAAGCTAACAAAACTGTATATGAGCAATACAAAGCATATACAGCAACGTCAACTAGAATTTATACGAGTAGTGCAATTGTTGTGTAAAGCACATAACAAAGAGTTTTACTGGTATAATTACGAAGTTAACGTAGCAGTACAAGAAATGATGGAACACATAACAGACTACGAATTAGAACGTTGTTTAACTCTTGGATACAGTGTTAGAGAGCAGGTTGCAATGCGTCCCAACTATAAGAAAGACTTTCTTTGTGGTTGTATGCATATCAATCAAAAAGGGCAATTTTTAATAGCTGAGATTTTATCGAAAGGAATGAAGAAGTGAAAGAACAGATAATTGAAGAACTGAGAAAAGTATATGACCCAGAGATTAGTATAAACGTATATGATTTGGGATTGATTTATGAAATAAATATTAAGGAAGCACATGTTGATATCGTTATGACTTTAACAAGTGCGTTTTGTGCATTCGCTGATGCAATCGTAGCAGAAGTCCATGATGCAGTTTGTCTAGTAGAAAGTGTAGATACATGTGATGTAAGAGTTACATTTGAACCTACATTTGGTCCAGACCAGATGAGCGAAGAAACAAGAATGATTTTAGGATTTTAATTAAAGGCGAATTATGACGTATCTAGTAACAGAAGATTGTATTAAATGTAAGCATATGGACTGTGTAGAAGTTTGTCCAGTTGATTGTTTTTACGAAGGTGAAAACTTCCTAGTAATTAACCCAGACGAGTGTATCGACTGTGGAGTTTGTGAGCCTGAATGCCCAGTAGATGCTATTAGGGCTGATAATGTTTTGGAAGGTTCTGAACTACAATACTGGATGGATATAAATACTAAGTATAGCGAGGGTGAAAATGCCTGGCCGAATATTACATTGGCTCGACCAGATGATGTTCCACCCGATGCAGCCGAATGGAAAGGCAAACCGAATAAACGAGAACTGCTTTCAGCAGAACCTGGAAAAGGAGACGAATAATGTTTCAAGTTGTATATATACCGAGATTTGAGAATGAAGTAGTTGTTGGTGAATATAATAACCAACAAGAAGCAACTAAGCACATGGAGCGTATTAAACTTTCAAGCATGAAAGCATATAAGCACCATTATATTAAACAGACAGGAGAGTCAATATGACATTTATAGTATGGCATGTTTTAGCAATCGCAACAGTAATAGTAATTTCATTTATTAGCGGCTATCAATTTGCAACACGTAAAGATAAACCAGAACGTAGCATCCACATGATGGCTGTTAAAAAAACGAGGTACAAATATGAGTAGAAGTAAAGAAGATATACTCGAGCAAATTTCATCAGTCATGGACGAGTATGTTACGCCCAATGTAGCGGCGCATGGTGGACAAGTTAACGTTATTGACTTTAATATGGATAGCGGTATTTTAAAAACACAACTAAGCGGAAGTTGCAGTGGTTGTGCTAGTAGTATGGCAACATTAAAGCAAGGTGTTGAAAGCACACTAATGCATTTTGTTCCAGAAGTTAAAGGTGTAACAGGCGAAGATGATCCGGCATTTAATGACCCGTATTATACTTCGGACCCGATGGCAATGTATGATTTCCCTGATGATGGACTAAGCTCTTATGATGACTACGGCCCAACAGAAAGTGATCAACAAGAGGAAGGCTAATATGAAGACTCCAACGTATATGGATTACTCATCAACAACACCAGTAGATGCCAGAGTAGCACAGAAAATGGCAGAGTGTTTAACATTAACAGGTACCTTTGGAAACCCAGCATCACGTTCACACATGTATGGCTGGCAAGCAGAAGCGGCAGTAGAGAAAGCTCGTAACCAAGTAGCAGATTTAGTAAATTGTGATCCTAGAGCAATAGTATGGACTTCGGGTGCAACAGAATCAAACAACTTAGCACTTAAAGGTATTGCACAGTTTTACCAAAAACAAGGCAAGCATATTATTACCCTAAAGACAGAACATAAAGCAGTACTTGATACTTGTCGTCAATTAGAACGTGAAGGATTCGAAGTAACTTATATGACTCCGTTACCTAGTGGGCTATTAGACATTGAAGAATTTAAAGCTACAGTAAGAGAAGACACAATCTTAGCGTCATTTATGCACGTTAATAATGAGATTGGTGTAATACAAGACTTACAAGCTATAGGCGATATATGCAGAGCAAACAAAGTATTTTTTCACGTCGATGCTGCACAGTCAGTTGGTAAAATTCCAATAGACTTAAAAGCACTTCCAGTAGACTTAATGAGCTTTTCAGCACATAAGATATACGGGCCAAAAGGCATGGGAGCTCTTTATGTATCACGTAAGCCTCGAGTCAGACTTGAAGCACAAATGCATGGAGGTGGGCACGAACGTGGAATGCGTTCAGGTACACTAGCTACTCATCAAATTGTTGGGATAGGCGAAGCATTTGAAATTGCTCAAGAATGTATGGCAGACGAAGAAGTTAGAACACGTGCTCTTAGAGATAGATTGTACGCTGGCTTCTCAGATATGGAAGAAGTAAAAGTAAATGGCGATATGGAACAACGTATTGGCAGTAACTTAAATATTAGCTTTAGCTATGTAGAAGGTGAATCGTTACTAATGGCAGTATCAGACATTGCAGTATCATCAGGCTCTGCTTGTACATCATCAAGTTTAGAACCATCTTATGTTCTTAGAGCATTAGGTTTAGCAGATGAGTTATCAGCTAGTTCTATACGTTTTAGTGTAGGACGTTACACAACTGAAGCCGAAGTAGACGAAGCAATTAGACTTGTTAGAGACAAGGTAAAGAAATTAAGAGATCTGTCACCTTTATGGGATATGTATAAAGATGGAATTGATCTAAACACAGTAGTTTGGGCCGCTCATTAAATGGCACATCCCATAAGAATAGCAATTTGTTACAGTGGACTAACACGCAATTTTAATCACCAAGACGGTAATAAAGAGGTATCGATTAGGGAATCTAATCAAAACTTCTTTTATGAAGTTAGGAAGCAATTAGTAAAGCAGATGACTGGACGTCATTCTCCAGAACCAGTAGTTACTATGGATAATTTTGGGCATACATGGGATCAATGTGAACTTCCTGATCCACTGCATAACCAAGTAGCATTTAAGCAAAGCAACCAAAAAGAGATTTGGGAATGGGTAAGACAAGACCTAGCACATAGATTACCTTACAAAGTTGGCTGGGACGAGACACATAAGTTTAGTACATTAACAGATAAGCAGTTAATGGAATTTTACGAGAAAGTGTCTCCAATGGCTTATGGGCAGATTGTTAGTGCATTTCATGCATACAACTTAGTACCAACAGCTGAATACGATATTGTATTGAGAATGAGATGGGATGTTAGAATGGGAAAGAAGTACTGGTATGATGAAGAAAGACTGAGCCAGGATCAACGAGAAGAAATGACACAGTACTACAGTGATTTTGCTCATCAACTTCTAATGATTTTTAATGATTTTTCATATCATTCCCAAGTCAATGGTACCCACTATCAGATTCATAATTGGGAGGCAGAAACATATCTTACAAGTAATGTTGGACTTAATTATAATAGTGATGGTATTAGCACATCTCCAGATGATTTATTCTTTGCACATACTGTACGATTTAATAAATCAAGATGGTTAAAAGAAAACCCATATAAAATATTAGGCCTGTGGGCTGAAAAGAATACTTATAAAAGTGGTCGATCTACTTCTCATTCTTTATGGAATGATATATTTAAAATAGTAAAACTAAAAGGTTTGCCGTTATTTGATGGTAGAATGATTAGAATTGAACGAGACTATAAAAAAGTAAACACATACGACATATAAGGATAAAAACACATGGAAGAATTAGACATAACAAACATTAAAGATTTCATTAGAACAGTACCAGACTATCCAATTGCAGGAGTTAACTTCTACGATGTAAATAGTTTGTTCAGTAGTCCTATGTGGAATCCGTTAGTAAAACATATGGCAAAGGAATGTGACGAAGCGTTTCTATTCCCTACTCATATTGTTGGTATTGAGAGCAGAGGATTTGTAATTGGAGCGGCTTTAGCATATGCTATGGGCTTGCCTTTTACAATGGTTCGGAAGAAAGGCGCTAAATACCCAGGACAGCTATTAGAAGAAACGTATGAACTTGAATATGGAAGTGATACACTTACAATACAAGAAGGTATACTTGGTCATACTGCAAGAGTTATTATTGCAGACGATCTTATAGCAACAGGAGGTAGTATGATTGCTACCAAGAGATTGATAAAGCAGACAGGCGCACAAGTTTTAGGTGGTGTGTCTATTGTAAACTTGCAATATCTCAACTCACCCGAAGTTAGTAAGAGTAACTTTTGGACAGTAAACTCTTTGGAGATAGAAAAATGATAAAAGTAACAGACAAAGCAATGCACCACTTAACTAATATAAGTGAAATGAACGAAAACAAAGTTCCTGTATTAGGATTACGTGGCGGTGGTTGTGCAGGATTTAGTTATGAATGGAAATTAAAAGAAGAATCAGAGCTTGACACTAAAGCAGATCATGTTATAATAATGGATAACGGGCACAAAATGGCCGTTGACAGTGCAAGCATTATGTTCTTATTTGGAACGACACTGGAACTAAAACAAGACCTTATGGGTACCATGTTAGAAGTAGTTAATCCAGCATCAAGCAGTAGTTGTGGATGTGGAGAAAGCGTAAACTTTGATATGGATAAAATAGAAGCTAATGACTCAGCGTATAAGTTAGCTAGTGAAGTTAACGTATCTAAATAACAGAGAGAGTAAAATGACTAAACAAATTGATCTAAAGAAGTACGAAGAATTCGTAGATGCCGTTACCAGTGAACAAAGCAAAAACAATGATGCGTTTATTGCTAACTGGAACGATCTAAACAAGAACGTGGATATGCCACGTTTACTAACCGCAAGTTGTGGACTAGGTGCAGAAGCCGGAGAGTTTACTGAGATAGTTAAAAAAGCTATGTTTCAAGGTAAGCCAATGTCCGAAGACAACATTTATCATATGCAACGTGAACTAGGCGATGTAATGTGGTATTGGATGCAAGGGTGCATGGCACTAAAAATTGATCCAAATGAAGTTATTCAAATGAACATTGACAAACTTAAAGCACGTTACCCAGGTGGTGACTTTGATGCATACTATAGTGAAAACCGTCAGGACGGAGATATCTAGATGGATTTGTGCATTGCTTCAGACCATAGAGGTTATGAATTTAAAGACCAATTATCAAAATGGTTAACTCCAATTGATAAAGATCTTACTTTTGATATCTCTGTGTTCTACGATGTTGGACCACACACAGAAGTTAAAACAGATTACCCTATAATTGCAAACAAGCTAGCTATTGAAATATCTAGTAAAGCATCAAATGTAGGTATTTTAATTTGTGGGTCAGGTTATGGAGTTTCAATTACAGCTAACAGAGTACCGGGCGTAAGAGCAGTAGTTTGTAGAACAGAAAAAGAAGCTGAAATGGCACGTAAGCACAATGATGCAAATGTATTATGCTTGGGTGCTGATTTTACTAGTTTACAAAAAGCTAAGTCCATAATTAAAACATTCTTTACTACAAAGTTCGAAGGTGGAAGACACCAAAAACGAGTGGACATGATGAGATGATTAATTACAAAGATAAAGCACTTGAAACACTTACAATGGAAGAGACTATTGAATTTGAAAAGCAAATGCTTAAGAAGGTACTAGCCGCTGCCAAAGCACAGATGAGTGGTGAGATGTTAGATCAAATTAATTTGTTTATTGACTTAATTAGAGATCACAAGAACCAGATCGTGCAAACAGCTATGATGAAAAATGATAAAATAGATGGATCAGTGCTAGAAATTGGCGAAGTTATACTACCAGAAGAAATACCAGAGGCAGAATCAATTAAAGAAATGCTTGACTTTTATGCCAAAAAGTAATATAATAGTAGGATGCATATGAACAAAAATAAGCAATACGTTATTTCCGAACAGGACATTGTTGACGGCTGGCTAAGCGGTAGTAATGTAAATAACGTTATTATGGACGATGTTGCACCAATTAACACTTATAACGAGTGGTGTGAAACATTTGACCTAGATGAATTGGTTAATGCAGACTACGAAGATAACAGTGATACATATGTTGAGGAATGTTTGCGTAAATGGAATATGCCCGACGAATATTTGAACATAAATATAAATGAGATGTTAATGGAACGTTGTACTACAGCACAGCAACGTGACAGAGTATATACCGAGCTTCTTGAATATGAAAACAGAGGCATGGTAATTGTGTTAAAATTCCTAAAATACCTAGTTGATACTTGTGATAAAAATGACATAGTACTAGGCGTGGGAAGAGGTAGTAGTGTAGCTAGTTACTGCCTGTACTTGCTAGGTGTGCATCGCATAGATAGCATAAAATATAAACTTGATATCAAGGAGTTCTTAAAATGAAAAGAGTAAAAACAGCTAAAGGCCAAGTGCTAGATATGGCAGCATTGGCGGCAAAACATGAAAACACAAGGGCAGTAAGCAACTTGAACATGAATGCACGTGGCGACATTATTGATAATAGAAACAACGTAGAAATATCAAGAGAAGATATTGCTAATAAGTACTATGACAAGACAGTGCCAGGTGTAACAGAACCAGTAAGTATACAGGCGCCAGAGACAGACACTACGCCCGTAGACAAACCTGCTAAGAAGACTGCTACGAAAGTAACAGAAGTATCACGTACTGCAAGAACCAGAGATAACGGAAGTCAGTATTTTGAGGTTGAGTACAGTGATGGAACAATGGAAGACATTGAAACGGAGTAAACAATGATAGTTAAAGCAACAAAAAATAAGATTTTGGCAGAGATGATTGATAAGCCAGATCAAACAATAACAACACAAGGTGGCATTATACTTACAGAAAAAGATGCTACTGAGAATGCAGTTAGACCACGTTGGTTTAAGGTATACAGTGTTGGGTCAGAAATTGACTTTATTAAAGAAGGTGAGTACGTCATGGTTGCACATGGACGTTGGAGTAATGGACTAAAGATTAACGAAGATTTAAAACTTTATCTAATTGACAACGACGAGTGCCTAGCAGTAAATGACACTAACCCAATGGAAGATAATACAATTGCAATACTTCCAAAGTCAGTACGTAAACGACCATCAGATGACACTAGTCGTGTCGCAGTAGGTTAACAATTAAGGCGACGAGATAAGTCGTAAACAACTTTAAAATTAAACAAGGAATATAAATGGATTTTGATAAATTACAAAGTGCAATTGCACAAATGGGCGATGCCCTAGAAGGTGGTCCAGCAGGCGCAAAGCCAGCACCATTAGGACAACCAAAGCAACCTGGACAAATGATGTGGGATGCAGGTGTATACTACTTTGCAGATGGGTTTACTTACGAAACAACAAAACCCGTAGTTCAATGGATTATTGAGAAAAACTTACTACCAGATAGTGAGCGTCCTAATGAACTAACACTGATTATTAACAGTCCTGGAGGATCAGTACATGCCGCTTTTGGTATGATTGATACTATGAAAGGATCAGCTATACCAATTAAGACAGTTGGCTTAGGAATGATTGCATCATGTGGAGTGCTTGCATTTATGGCAGGCGAAAAGGGTAGACGTATTTTAACACGAAATACAAGTATCTTATCACACCAATATAGTTGGGGTTCAGTAGGTAAAGAACACGAACTATTTGCACGTGTTAAAGAGTTTGAACTATCAACAGCACGTATGATAGAACACTATAAACGTTGCACAGGATTACCTGAAAAGAAAATCAGAGAAATCTTACTACCTGCAGAAGATGTATGGTTAAGTGCAGAAGAAGCGGTAAAACACGGTATCGCAGATAAAATAGTTGACACTTACTAGTTAATTATTGGCTACAGCAGGCGGCCTGTTTGCTGTAGCTTTTTTTCCAAATAGTTTGAAATAGCTATTGACAAGCATCCTAAAGTATACTATAATATACATAACTTACAAACAATCAAAGAGAATGGGAACTGAATGAAGATGAAAATAATCGCAGGCAACAGTAACATTGAAATGGCAACCAAAATTGCGGACCATTGTTTTGCGACACTTGTACCAGCTGAAATTAAGTCTTTTCCAGACGGCGAGACTAGTGTTGAGTTTAACGAAAACATTAGAGGCGAGGATGTTTTCATCATACAATCAACAAGTACACCTGTTAACGACAACCTAATGGAACTAATGATAATGATAGACGCCGCTAAACGTAGCAGTGCTAGACGTATCACAGCAGTTATCCCTTACTTTGGTTACGCTCGACAAGATCGTAAAAGTGCAAGTCGCACACCTATTACAGCAAAACTAGTAGCAAACCTAATTACTGAATCCGGTGCAGATAGAATCCTTACAATGGATTTACACGCAGGACAGATACAGGGCTTCTTTGATATTCCTGTTGATGATTTAACATCACGCATTGCATTCGCAAAAGATATTAAATATAATGTAGACACTAGTGCTGGTACAGTATTTGTAAGTCCTGATGCAGGCGGTACAGTACGAGCTCGTAAATTTGCAGATATGTTTGGTGGTGATATTGCTATTGTAGACAAACGTCGACCACGAGCTGGTGAGAGTGAAGTTATGGGGTTGATTGGTGTTGTTGAAGGACAACATGCTATTCTAGTAGACGACATTATTGATAGTGGTGGAACGTTATGTAATGCCGCACAAGCAATTATGGACGCAGGTGCATTAAGTGTACGAGCTTATATCACACACGGTGTACTGACTAATAAAGCATGTCAGAAAGTAGAAGACAGTGCTCTTGAAGAACTTGTTATTACAGATAGTATTGAATTTAGCTGTCCAAGCAATTGTAAGAAAACACGAGTAGTAAGTGTATCAACTATGTTTGGTGAAGCAATTCGAAGAGTAAGTAATGAAGAAAGTGTAAGCAGTTTGTTTACACATAAGATTTAATGAGTGGGCAACGAAGATTCTTAAAAGTATGGGCTAGAACAGTAGGTATGCCAATTGGGATTACAGACGAGGACAAGCCAGAATTTTTGCCTATTCTCCAAAGTGATGTTAAAAAGGCACTAGCGTTTAGAACATTTTGGATAGTACTACACGTTGCAACTTGTATGGCAATTATAGCCGGCAACGGTAGAACATTAGGATGGTGGTAAAATGGAAAAATATGCAATGATGCTACTATGTATAATAGTTGCAATAGTTTGGTTTATGTGTATAATTATGTACGCAAAGAAACATGTAGGTAAGGAAGCAAAGAATTGGCAAATGTTTACTTACTTGTTTGTAGCAGGTCCATTAGGTTGGGCGACTGTATTGATCATAATGATCGCAGATATGCTTGAAAGAGCATTCCCTTCACAATTTCCAGCAAAGAAAGATAAGCAAGATGACAGATAAAGTTTTCAAGTCTAAATGGATGGATGATAATGTATTGCAATTTCCGGATATTAAGAAACAACGTTTAGATGACATCGAAGAACAGTACCTTGAATTAGAACGACAACGTAAACTAATTGAAGAACAACATGTGCTGATTCAAGAACGGATCAAACAAAATGAGAAAAGCGATAGTTAAAGAAGTAAAATCATACATTGTAGAGATGTATGATGAAGAAGGCAAACTTGTTCATATACGTGACTGTCAAGGTCATAGTAAAAGATATGCAGAAGATTGTGCTGAGAATTGGGAAACCAAAATTATCAGTGATTGACTTTAGTGTCATATTACTGTATAATAAACTATAACAATGAAACATAGAGGTAACATGACTTTTAAAACTAGAGATGACGTGTCTACATGGGCACTTGGTATGATGAACAAGTACGGTATTAAAGACCCAAGCTGTTATACACAACAAGAAGTACAGGATTTAAACCCTGAGGTACCTTATGATGATGAAGACGAAAAACTAATGGAGATTGATTAAAGATGGCTAGAGATTTATGGGTTGAAAAGTATCGACCAGACAATGTAAAAGAGTACGTATTTAAAGATGAAGCACAGCGTAAGCAAGTGCAAAACTGGATTGACGATAAAGGCATTCCTCATCTATTGTTTAGTGGTAGTCCTGGCACAGGTAAAACTACACTAGCTAAAGTACTAATTAAAGAGTTGGGCCTAGAACCAGCAGATGTACTTTACATTAACGCTAGTCGAGACAATGGTGTTGAAATGATTCGTAAGAAGATTTCAGCGTTTAGTGAAACTATGCCATGGGGTGACTTTAAAGTTATTCTACTTGATGAGGCTGATCATATTAGTCCAGAAGGTCAAGCGGCATTGCGTGGAGTTATGGAACAGTATCATCACAGTGTACGATTTATTTTAACGTGTAACTATCCTAACATGATTATTCCTGCATTACACAGTAGGTGTCAAGGATTCCACATTGAATCATTAGACCAAACAGACTTTACAGTACGGGTTGCTGAAATACTTGCAGACAATAAAGTTGACTTTGACTTAGAAACATTAGATGCAATGGTTCGTGCAAACTATCCAGACTTGCGTAAAACTATTAACACAGTGCAAATGACTATTGTTGATAACAAGCTACTACTACCAGAAGATGGTGGAAGTACAAGCGAGTGGCGTGTTAACATGGTAGAACTGTTTAGAGCAGGTAAGATACAAGATGCACGTAAACTTATTGTAGGCAGTGCAAGGGCAGATGAATACAATGACATCTTTACTTGGCTATACAAGAACTTGGATTTATATACACATGACGACTTCACATATGATAGTTGTGTACTTGCAATTCGCGAAGGCATGATTAAGCATACACAGGTAGCCGATCCAGAGATTAACCTAAGTGCTACATTGATTGAAATCAGTAGAACACTTAATGGCAATAAATAATCTTCTAGTAAACATAAATCATAGAAATGCGTGTGGGCAGTCAAGTGTATTAGATCACTTGCTGACCTACTCTCATGACATGGGTGCGTTTCCACAGAGTTTAGATGACATGTGGAATAAACAAACCTATTTTAAAAATGAAGATGGGGAAGATGTAATTGGCCCTAGCAACATTCACAAAAACCTTAAAGCTCTAGAGCTGGCACCAGATCACATTGGACTATTAAATAAGGCCTTAAAGCCTTGTACTGACATAGAAGATCTACCTTTACTCGACAGTCATTTTAAATTTGTATTACCACACAGCACGTACAACATAAACCTACCAGATGATCAACCTAAGTTTTTAGTAAGACAAACTGGTGCATTATATATTTGGGATTGGAACAAGCGTTTTAATTATGGAAGTACGAACGTAATATGTGCAAGTAATATAAACAAACTAAAGCGTGTATTTGATCTTGGATCAGTAGATGAAGATATTAGCTACGACACAGTGCTAACTAAAATAGCTGAACAAATTGATGGTCCATTAGAAGATACTAAACTATGGCTAGACGAGAAGCCAGTATCACTTGCAGAGATGGCAATTGTTAGAGGCCTAGCTTCTATGAATAAAATTGTCACAAAGAAATGGGTTAAAGAATTTAAATTCAATATTGATGATGAAGACATTAGTGATGTAGTTGAGATACAAGACGACATAATATACATGGATAAACTTCTAAACAAGGATACTAGTAAGGATTATTATAAATACATATGTGAACAAAAACTACATATCCAACCTAACATAGAACTGTATAATACGTTTTATGATACCTTTGTCTGTGCAGATGAGTTTACAAGATTGAAACTAATTACTAATAGCAAATTCTTAGCGAAGGTATTATGTGATGAAACTGACTATTGAAAATGGTCCGGAACACATGGGTAATTTAATATCTTTTAAACTGACGGGCACTCCCGCCTATATAAAGCAAGTAGTAAAAGAGTATCAAGACCAGAAGATTTTCTTCGTAGGTAACAGCAAGGCCGCTATTGGTACTGTTACAGAAATATGGAGTGAGTTAGAACGTTGTTGTATTTCAGATGATACACCAATGAAAGTGTACTTACTGCTTGATGAAAAGCAGGCTATGCTGATGCGTTTATCTAATAATATTAGGTAAATAATATAGAGGGACTAAGATGAATAGAACGTTTTTAATCTGGTGGTTAATTGCAGTTGTGCAAGCAATCGCCGTAGGTATAGCAGTATATTTTGATGCTATCCAATTTCTTATAGACAATGATGTAACCAAGTTGAGCTTTGTAATCATAACCATATGGGCAACAGCTACACTGATAGTAGGTTACCGTAATTTCAAACAAAAAATTAATTTAGATCTGCCGTTCTTTATGGCAGAGTCGTGCATGACTATAGGCATGGTAGGAACTGTAATAGGTTTCATGCTAATGCTAGGAAGTAGTTTTGCTAACATTGACCCAAGTAATGTTGATAGTATGAAACAAGTTATCACAGACATGGCAAGTGGTATGAGTACAGCATTGTTAACTACATTGTGTGGACTTGTTGCTAGCTTGTTTGTTAAGGTACAAATAGTAATGCAAGAAGAAGAGCATGGCTAGAAGATTTCATTCTAATTTGTCCTTTGTGGACCTGCTATTCAATGTTCTGATTGGCTTTGTGCTATTATTTGTAATAGCATTTCTGCTAATCAATCCCATAAGCAAAAAAGCTGACATACCCAATAAGGCAGAATTTGTTATCATCTTAGAATGGAACAAAGAACTGACAGATGACATGGACTTATGGGTTGCACGTGATGAAGACCACCCTGTAGGATTTAGTAATAGAGAAAATACTCCTGTACACCTAGACAGAGATGATCTAGGACATGCCAACGATAGGATTGTTGTTGACGGAGTAACACTAGTCGTAAAGTCTAATAGAGAAACAGCAACTATTAGAGGTATTATACCAGGCGACTATTTTGTATCAGTGCATGGATATTCCAAGCGTGGACCAGAGCCAGTTGACTATACTGTTACTGTACTAAAGGTTAACCCTTATAGAGAAGTATACAGCATATCAGGTGTTATAACTAGAAAGCGAGAAATTAATAGATTGCCTGCGTTTACGATAGATGCAGAAGGATTTGTTACAGAAATATTCCAGCACTTTAAAAATGTTGTTCCAAATGGTGGAGCAATGCCATAATGATAAATATTGAAGAAGGATAACGCATAGGAGATTAATTATGCCAGCCCGTAATCATAAAAATTGGTTAGAAGAACCAACAGTTGAATATATTAGTAGCGAGTGCTACAGCAGTCAAGAAATATACGAAGAAGAGATTAAAGAAATCTTTGCTAAAGTATGGATCCCAATTATACATAAAAGTGAAATAAAAGAAATAGGTAGCTATAGAACATCACAGATTGCATTTCAAAACATAGTCATAGTAAATCACGGTGACCATATTAAATCATATATTAATCCTGGTAACATACGTGGCGTAGCAGGTATTACAACCTGGGCTAATCTTGTTGGTGCAAAGGAATTACCTTGTGAAGTAAAACACGGAGGCATGGTATGGACAACACTAAATCCTGAACCAAGTATGAGTGTTGAAGAATGGACAGACGGTGCATTTGATTGTATTGATACAGCTATTGATACAGAGGAACTAGAAGTGTTCCATTATCATAAAGCAATTATACCTACAAACTATAAACTATGGCATGATACTAACAGTGAGTTCTATCACGATTACATGCATTACTTTAATAGAATTACCGGATTTACTCCTGAGTACTTTGCTCGTGCATGTACAGGGTTTGACAACGGGCATGTTAATGTTGGTAGCTTTGAAGTGCAGTATGATAAGTTTGAAGGAGCCGCAGATAGAGGAGCATTGAGCTTTCCAGGTGTTCCACCAAATCAGTGGTACATGGTAGACTTGTTTCCAGGTTACAATTTTAACCTACGTGGTAGTGCGTATCGTAGTGATAGTATTACTCCACTAGGACCAAACAGCGTATTAATTGAATTCCGTGGATACGGATTATTAAAAGATACTCCAGAAGAACGAAAGCAACGTGTAAATGATCATAACTCTATATGGGGTCCATTTGGTCGTAACTTACATGAAGATTTGCTAGGAGTAACAGGACAGGGTGTAGCAATGGCACCAGGAACAGAACGAAGAAACATACTACATGGTAGACACGAAAACAATACTATACACGATGAAGTTGGTATGCGTCATTACTATGCAGAGTGGGGGAAATACTTAAATGTAGATCCTGCACATCCACTTAAACAGGAGGAAACCCAATGATACAAGATATATTTTTAGCTAGAGGATTGAATCGTTTTCAAAGATCTCAGGCAGCAAAATGTCGTTCATTTTCAGGCTTTACGAAACTGAAAGGTATATAATGATTTACCTAGCTACAATTTTACTGTTCATGTTAGCAGTGGTTGCTATATATGCTATTATACAAACTGGAAAGAATAACGTTATTACGTTCTTTTTAATCCCACTTGTATTAGTGAGCAGTATATTTACAGGCTATTCGATATATGTACTACAAGGTACGCCAGTTGATGCACTACCAAAAGGTGAAGTAACAGTGTTATGGGCAGAAGTACAAAAGCCCAACATTTACTTTTTGGTTAGGCATGCTGACGAACCTAGACCAACGTATTACAGAATGCCATACACAAAAGAGAATGCAAAGAAGATGCAAGGCATGAAGCAGAAGGCAGAAGAAGGTACTCCAATGGAAGGCCAGTTTAAAGTTAAAGAAGAGCAAAAGGGTGGCCTAATAAGCAATGATGAGTTTACGTTTGACAGGATTAAACGTTTTGCATTGCCTCCTAAGGAAAAAGAACTGAAGGCTAATGGCGTAGATCAGGGAATAATCAACCAAATAGTTAGATAAATTTAAAATTAAATCAAAATAAATTATAAAGCCTTGTTTTTACAGGGTTTTTTAATGAATAAAAAGGTTGACAGTACCAAGAGTTCTTGCTATAATAGTAGTATAAGTTAAACAAAGCAAGGAACTACAAAATGATAGCAAGCAAATATAATACTTACGCAGAATACTGTAACGCAAAAACAATTATGGGCTACCAAGTTATTCCTGAAAGTCTTTGGAACACATTGAAGCAACAAGATATGTTGGAAACAACTATGATAAAAGCTATTGCTAATTCTGAGAACATAGACGAAGATGGAGCTATTAATTGGAACTATGTTGATGCTGATTGTTTTATGGCAGTTGGTGATAAGTTTGAAACACCAGAAGCTTTTTATCAATCGTTTGAAGAGATGGCAGATAAACTTGATCCAGTAGATTTGCTTACAAAGTACCCTGATTCAATTAATCAATTGGAAGTGTTGAAAACAGACTTTTTAGGAATTAGCAAATGATTAGAGAAAAGCAACCAGTTACTGAGGTAGTTATTGACTTAACAGGCCCTGAAGGTAATGCGTTTAATATGATGGCTCATGCTAGCAACTTTGCTAGACAACTTAATATGGACGGCGCATTAATTACAAAAGAAATGATGTCAGGGGATTATGAAAATTTAGTAAGTGTTTTTGATAAGCACTTTGGTTCGTTTTGTGTATTAGAAAGATAATATTATGAATGATATTGAAATTATAGGAGGCAAGACTCGCCAACGTGAGTATGCTCGTTCTATGGTTAATTATTGCATAAAGAAATTAATGCCACGTATGGCAAGTCTTAGAATAGAGGTTAAACTAACAAAACTAAAAGGTGATGCAAACGGATATTGTTTGCGTGAGACAGATAGAGACTTCTTTATTGAAGTTGATCATACTGTAGGCTTGCGTACAATGCTAGAAACTGTTGCACACGAAATGGTACATGTTAAACAGTATGCTCGTAGAGAGATGACTGACTACGTACACTCAAACACACAGGCCAGTAAAGCAAAGTATTGGAAGTGGAAAGATCAAATGATTAGTGATGCCACAGACTATTGGGATCTGCCTTGGGAGATTGAAGCTAATGGTAGAGAGTGTGGATTGTTTATTCGCTGGGCACAGAAAGAAGGCTGTTCAGAAAAGAAGTGGGCTAACATAAAATAGCTTAGTCAAACGTTCCATGCTCATATGTTTTATCACCTGGCCATAAAGGCAACTTAGTCCCCGGCGCTCGTTTGGGGATTTTACTATCTGCACTACTAACACATGAATCTGTTGTACACACCTTAGGTCCATCAAACAACTTAAATCCTGTTTCAATGTTACCTAGAGGTTGATCGTGACAGCTATAACTACGCTTCACACTTCCATCAGGTTCACGGATAATAATACTACGATATCCACTACTACATTCCCACCCTTTAAACTTATTAAAGTTAAACGCATTAAAACGTTCTGCTTGATCCATGTAATATGGATCACCTTTATCGTCTCTAAATTCTACTTGCATATTCCACGGCACTGCCGCTGTTTGCTTACGATAATGATCGTCTTTATCAATTTTAAATGTAGGCTTAGGTCTAACCACTAACTGCTTATGTTGTGCTTTAGCTTCTGTGTAACTACGTTGTGGCATACCGTTGTGCAACTTAGCTAACATCTCAGGTGTGTAACCATCTACAATTTTACTTGCTGTTGGATCTGATTGAGGTTTTAGCGTAACGTTAATTCCTTGGTTATGATAAAATAATGCATTATCATAATATTCTTGGAATAGATCAGGAACCATAACCATGTTAATAGTTACCTGTACATCATGTTCTTGACACATGATTAATTTCTCTGCCAAGTCTTGCATCTTCTCAGGTGTGTTAACATGTTCAGTATGCAAACTAGCTGTAATACTTGCACGATGGAATTTACTTGCGTATTCACAATATGTCTTAAACCATTTCATATTACGACTACAATTTGATGTCATGTGTACACTTGTATAGTTTGTGTTATGTGCATCATCACTTAGATGCTTTAACATGTCTAAGTAGCCTGGATGGAAAGTTGGTTCGCCTCCACTTAGACTAAAGTGGAAACTATTAAATCCACGTTCACGTGCTTGACGTTTAATCTCATCAATAGTCTTTAAATTTAGTTCAGTAGGTCTGTGATCTTTTTTACCACTCCTAGCGTAAGGCCAACAGTAGCTACAATTATAGTTGCAAAAACGGCCAAGCAACCAACTAACAGTAAACATGTCGCGGTACAGAATATTACGCTGACCCACACGCACCAACTTATCGTATGGTGTTTTAGTAAAGTCATATTCGCTCCATTTCAAGTCTTCTTTATTTTCCATTTGTATCCATCTCCGTTATTTTTGCATTAAATTCAGTAAATTTTGTGTATTTGTTGTGGTGTTCGTTTTTCTCTATACATGACTCTAACCAGCTCATTGCACCTTTAATATGTGTTTCCATCATAAACTGTCTGGGTACGTTATCACGCCCCGGCAGGGTGTCTAAGAGCGTCTGTAAGCTATCAATACCGCGTTTTAGTTGTACAGGGCTTAATACGTTAGCATGTAAAAAATCGGGCCATTGTACACGACTTGTGTGCCAATGTATACCTAATTCAAACACAATAGCTTCAGCTGTTTTGCCCAAGTCTTCTGCGTTCATACCGCTAATACATGTTGATCCTTTGATTACATCTATGTTAGGACAATGCTCTTTAACAAGTGCAATGTTATGCTTTAGTAGGTCCCAGTCAGCACCACGTCTAATTTTAGCATTAAGATCTTTATATCCATCTATGCTAATTGTAAGTTTAATGCTCTTGAACTTCTTCCACAAGTCAATTACGTTGTTTTTGCCCATCTTCATAATGCTTAGGTTTGTGCTGTATTTTAGTGTAACATTCTCAGGATTTGGTATGTTGTTTAATACACGATAATGTATTGGATCCATTAATGGTTCGCCTCCGGCAAATTCTATTTCTTCAACTGTTGACATCAATTCAAGTAATTGATCAACAAAGTCTTTATCCTTCTCATATAAATTCATTACCCTAGATTTACGTAGGCCGTTGCTATCTACAATCTCTTCTATGTAACGCTGGTCGCCTTCACTGTAAAATTTAGAAACTTTATCCCAGTCTGTTACCCACTTTGAACTATCCTTTGGCCAACACATGCGACACTTAAAGTTGCACACGTTGCTTAGTTTAAGTTCAATTAGTGGAATACTAAAATCTACTTCACGTTCTACTAGGTACTTGTTTATATTCTGTTTGTATGTATCGTTGTCCATTAAGTCAGTAATTCTATTCATACGTAAACTAACAATTTCGTTGTCTTCCATCTTCCAGCAATTACTACACTGTGAATTCTTTACACCTAATATTAAGTCATCACGCACCTCATTCATATATTCACTGTGCCAATAATCTTTAAGATTAAACTCAGGATTCTTAACGTTAGGGTTTGTTCCGTTCTTAGGTGGTTGAGCTCTACAACATAGTTTAACTTCACCATGTGGCATTGTGCTAACATGTACAAATGGTAGTGGACAAAATGTTTCTTTGTCTACTGGCATCCCATGTAGCTTGCCTATTGCTCGTTCTTTAAATTTGTTATAATTGTTCATGATCTATATATGTCATCAAAGTTTAATTGGTTTGATTCATTGCCTATTCTTAATTTATGTACGTGCTCTGGTAACGCTTTAGATAACTGCACATCTGCTGAACAAATACATCTAGGCTTATTACATATAATTGTTTCTTGGGGCATCTCAAATCCATCATAAATGTTTCCAAGTTTACCACCCACTTTACATATTGCTCTGTACACATCTCCCGTATTACTAATAGTAATGTTTTGTACTCCTGCCCAACATTCCCATCCACGGAAATCATTCTCATCACGAGCCATAACATTGTTTGCGTTATCCTCTTCAGACGGTTTATCATCATAGTGCTTGATTAAGTTTTTAAAATTATTCATTCATGGATTCCATTATAGCCATCTGTCTCTTAAAACCATCTGTACCCTTTATTAGTGCATGCATCTCTGGAAACGTCTGTTCAAACGATTCTTTTCTGATACTGTCCAAGTGCATAGTTTTATTTATGAAGTCACTCCAAGCTTCAGGATTTGGTCTTTGACTATTCATGTAATCTATTGCTGACACTGTATAGGCTTCAACAAGTCCTGTATTTGTACGTGCATACTCATATTTATCAGTTATTATTTTCTTCATCTCAACTGGAATATTAATAATTGCATCTGGACCAGTAAATACAAAATGATTCAATCCACCTCTTTGAAACCTAAAGCCAAGTTTAGTGAACTCGTCCCAAATCTCTGCCATGTAAAATATGTTATAGTTACTTACAGTAGGATCTAGATTAACAAAGAACTTATCATCTTCTCCTAATAAAGCAAACTTTCTAAGGTTCTCTTTTACTTGGTCCCATTCAGCTAGTTTACGTTGATATTCAAATCTAGGTCCAAAGTCGTCTATACTTAGTGACATATGTACTTTCTTAAAATTCTTATATAGTTCTAAGTTCTCTTCGCTAGGAAAATATGTGCCATTTGTATTGTAAGCTAACGTTATTCTTGATGTATCCAAGTGTGGCATTGCAACCAGGTGTTCTAGCATTTGAAAATGTTCAGGTACCATAAAAGGTTCTCCGCCCATAAAATGTAAAAACTCAATAGACTCAAATCCAGACAGTTGAGTCCAGAAGTTTTCATCTTCAATCCACTCGCCAGCTTGTGTTACTTGGAATGCTTCACTTTCTTTAAAAGGAACATTCTCGCCAAATTTAAAATTGCGTAATGAGTTAGCATCTTTTGCCCATGCACTACTGTTGTGTACTCCACATATCCTGCACTTTAAATTACATCTATTGCCCGGCTTAATCTCTAACCATATTAGTTCTTTCTCAATAGATCCAGTGTTCATAAAATTTATTGTAGATGATAATGCTCCAGGTGAGGTTGAAAACTTTGCTCTAATAAAAGGATCTTTCCAACACGCTGAACACTCAGCTGGCTTTGAATTGTTTCTAAATTTTTCTACAAACTCTTCTCTTATTGGAGACCTGAACTGTTCTGCAACTGTACTACCTATTATACTCATTCCTTCTAAAGGCTTGCCCATGCAACATGGACGTATGTCGCCAGTGGCTTCAATTGCCATATGTATAAACGGCATAGCACAGAAGTTATTACCAGGCTCGAGTAACCAGGCCTTAGCTTCCTTTATTGCTAGTTGTTCGTGGTCTCTATTTTGCATGTTTTTTTACATCTATTTTATTTGTGCTATTAACTCTGCACAGGTCCCAACATGGAGTTGGTAAGTCGCCTGTAACTTGTCCTAGCAACATGTTTGCCCATAATGGAGAGTTATATATCTTCTCTACACTATGTTTAGTAATATTCAAATTCTCTATATCAAGTCCTCGATTGTCTGCCCATGTCATTAGCTGTTTCCAGTTAATGCTTGTACCATAAAAACAACAAGGTTTTAAATAACCAGTAGCACTAAGCTGAATATTATTCTTTTCCTGCATGTTCTCTTTTCTACACTGAGGATCTAAATTCTTATGAAACATAGTTATGAAGCTCCTCTGCTGGTACGTTATAAGAATTAGCATTTCTATAACTATCCCATGCTTCAAACTTTGTAAACCCTAGCTCGTTTGCTAGTGTACGTGCTTCTTCTATTTGATGCTTATTGTATGGGAATACTAAAAACTTCCATTCTAATGTTGGTCTGTTTTCTCTAGGTATACTAGCCATATATTTCATTGCTGTTAATATTTGCTTCCACTTAGAACCCTTACGATATATGTGGTTAGTATCTTCTAGTCCATCAACGCTGAATGTAAATATACATCCTTTCCAAACTATGTCTGCTGCTTCCTTCCAAAACTTTTCTGGCTTTGCACTACCATTTGTATGCACTAGTATCTTCTTACCTGCTGCCATAAAATATTTACATATTTCCAAAAAGTCAGGATGGTATATAGGATCTCCGTAACAACCTACAAATTGATATCTATGAAAGTTTGTAGTGTCACATATTCTAAATAATAATTCTTTGCTTAAATGTCCTGCATCCCATTCTTGTTTCATATCAGATTGTGTCACTCTTGCACAAGCTGGGCATTGTAATGCACACTTGCTAGTTAGTTCAATTTCCAATTTGTCATCTGATTGATTAAGCATTTTGGGCAGTAAGCCATTCCTCTTCTTCCGGACTATAATATTGTCCTGCATACTTCTCGGTTTCTTCGTGAGTAGGGTGTTGCCCTAACATTCCATCTTGATGTGGTTTGTTCCAGCCTGTTCGAGCCATGTTAACACGTGGTCTAATTTTACGTATTGTATATTCAACTCCACAGTCTTTTAATTCTGTTATAATCTCTTGCCATTGTGCTAGCTTTCCAGGTAGTGCCATAATGTGTACGTGCATACCTTTCCACTGATCTTGCTTGCGATACTCTTGAATGTCTGACCACATGCCTACAATGTTATTAATAACTTTGTCGTGGTAAGCAAATTCAAAGTGGTAGCTTATTACTACGTAATGCAAGTACGGCAATGCTTTCTTATATATCTTTGGTGGTGGACTTCCGTTGGTAGTTACACTTAATCTGTATACGCCATTCTCTTTAGCATACTTCATCATATCAATAAATTGTGGATGTACAAATGGTTCCCCACCTGTAAAACTAATTTTAATCTTCTTGCCATTAGCTGCCGCAACAATTTTATCAATTGTAGCTGTGTACACTTCCCAATTCATATGGTCGCTTGTCTTGTTATGTAGTTCGTTACCACAGTAGCTACAGTTATAGTTACAACGTTTGCCTAAGTTCCATTCTACTCGAAGTAACTCGTCTTTGGGTGCATGGTTGTCTTCAATTCCTACTAGCATTAAAAATGATCCTTTAGCTCAGGCACAGATTTTAACACACTGTCTCCTCGCATTTTGTCTAGGTCGTTAGTAAAGTTAATAAACACTTCCCATAGTTCTGGGTCGAATACACGCTTATTCATACTCTTTACCAATTGGTCGAAATCTTCATATAATGATAAACGCTCAACTGCTTGATCACGTAAATCGTCTGGTAAATTAATTGGGCTTAGGTAAGCAGGTTTATTACAGATTGTACCAAAACTATGTTTAGCACTTACTCTGTTATATTTATCTTCTAAATCGTGTAAAAACTCATGTAGTTCAGGCAAGTTGAATACGTTATAGTTCTGTAATGTTACATTAAACATAATTTGTACGTTTTCTAATTTGTCGTAAACTGCTACGCATTTTTCAAAACCTTCTATGTCATACCTACCGCCTCTGATGTATCTATATAAATCTCCAGTACCTTCTATACTAAAACATATACTAACACGTTTGAAGTGTTTGAGCAAGTCCATAATTTTAGGATTCTGTACTGTTCCGTTGGTAGTGTAAAACAATTCTATGTCTGTCATATCTTCTTCAATAAGCCATTGCAGGAATTGATTGTGATGCTTTGCCATCATAGGCTCGCCACCCTTGAAGTCTATACGTTTGACTTCTTTCAAGTGAGGTAGCATATTGCGTAAATCTTCTAAGTCGTATTGTTGTATTGGAACAACACGTTCATTCTTCTCATAACGTTTGTCTATTTTTGCTAGTGCTATTTCTTCTTTGAACCAACTGTTACTGGCCCAACTTCCACACATACGACACTTCAAATTGCATACGTTTGACAAGTTAATATCTGCTTGATATAATTTAGGATTAGGTACTACTAGGTCTGACGGGTTGTATCCTTGTTGAAAAGCTTCGTCGTCTTTCATAAACTTTTCATTGAACCATAAGCGTCTACTCTTGCCTACTAAGTCTTCTCTCTCCCAACAACTGTTACATGCTTTAGGTTGTTCACCTATTAGAAACTGTCCACGTAATTCTTGCATACGTTCACTATTAAAGTTTTCCATAATAGTGTCGTGTTCAGTATTAGGTCTACGTCCTTTGTTACTAAATTGACAACAAGGTTTAATATCGCCATTAGCACTCAGCGTAATTCCGTGCCAAGGCATGTAGCACATTTTATCTTCAGACATTCGGCCACTCTGTTTGTATTGGGTCCATGCTTATTTCATTTAGGTTTAAATGATCTGGAAGACTAATTACATATTCAATCATATCTACTGCTTCACTTAGTTGCATTACAGCTCTACCTGGGTGCTTGTGTGCATTGTTCTCAAGTGTTCCAAATGTAACATAACTTACCTTAGGACCGCCTGCCCATATGCTTTTTAAGCCCAATGCGTTGCTTGTACTACGTAACGCTTTCTTTTCTTGCTGATAGTGCCAATCAGAGCCTTTAGTGGCCCGGTCAGTAGTGCTACCTAAACTAACTATATGTAGTCGTTTACGGTTCTTTAAAGCGTTTTTATAGACTACATCTAGTAGGAGAGTTTGGTGGTACTGCCATAGTGCGGAACAGTTAATAAAGACGTCATAGTTAAGAGTCTTTTCTGCTAGCTTCTTTTTGTATCCATCTTGGCATAAATCGTAGCCCCAATCTGTTCTATTAACAAATGTAGTTTCTGGCCATCGTTCAGCGATAGCACTTGCTACGCCAAAGTTAGGGTTTCCTGTTGCAATTATTCTCATAGTGTGTCTTTACTTTTTAATTTTATATACGTCATTGAATTCCGGTTTTGGATACGGATTCATTCCATACGGATATGGAATTTTCTTCATTAAGTCATCTCTTGGATCTCTATAAGCTGGCCAATGAAATTCATCAAATACTTTTTCTGTTACAGCACCTTCAGTAGATTCTAACTCTCGTCTACCTACTCCAATAAACAAATCTATTGGGCCGCCTAAACCTAACAAGGCTCCAAGTCCGTCTCTGTCTCTTATACATTGACATAATCCTGTATCCCATCCTCGTCTAGTAAGTGCATTTAAAAATGTTACTGCAACCATTCCAATTTCAATATTGTCTGTATTAGCAGTACCTAGTTCGTCACGTTTCTCAATTGTTTGGTATCTTGTTTCTGCTTCTTCAACCTCACGTTTAACAAATGCTATTAGGGTAGGAGCTAATACTTGTGGATTGCCGCCATCTTCTGCTGTAGATTTATCAGTATTTCGATGACAAGCTAAGTGTATTGTTTTGCGTTGTTCTTGCTCTGTATTTTCAACTATATGAACTACATAAGGTATTTTCTTATTCTTACTTGGGCAATATAAATGTACTTCTTCACATACTTCAAGTAGCACATCATCTGGAATCATCTCGGTTGTCCAGCTGAACGTAGTACTTCTATTTTTTAATATATCTAAATATTCCATGTTGTTCTCCCCTTTCTACTATTTATGGTCAATATAATTAGTAAATTCTGGACACACCTCAAGTAGGTTACCTTTCTGTAGTTGATCTGTCTTATTGTTAAAGTCAATAAACTCTTGCCAACGCTCTTATCATACCAATCTTCAGCCCACATATACTTAATGCAGTCTGCAACTTTTGGAATGTCTAAATAATTCTGTAAACGTTGTTCTGCTAGTTGTTTTAAGTCTGTAGGTAGTGTACGAATATTGTACATCTCAGGATGATTAAGAATGTTTAAGTATATATCTTTGTCTGGTATACCTTTGCTTCTAGTCCAATCAAACAATTCACTCATAGCACACATATTTAATACTTGTACTGTACAATGCACTTGAATACCTACATTAGGTAGTGCTAATAGCTTATCAAATGTTTGTTCTATTTTCATCCAACTACTTGGATACCTAACGTACCTGTCTCTGGCACCTGTTGCATCAATACTACAATTAAGTTGCACACCTTTGAAGTGACTCCAATAGTCAATCATTTTCTGTGGAATGTTTGTTAGGTTAGTATTGTATTTTAGTTTAATATTGCTGGCTAAATCATTCTCAATACAATAGTCAAATAATGCATACTGCGATATAGCTAAAGTAGGCTCTCCACCTGTTAAATATATTTCTTCTATAGTGCTTGCAATCTCTACAAAGTTAACACCAGTTTGTTTACGGTCTGGCCATTCCTGCATTACTTCCATAAACTCAAGGTCTGATTTGCTTAGTGGTTCGTTTGGTGTAAGCTCTGCTGTTCCAGTAACTTTGTTCCAATCCTTTACCCACATGCTAGAGCTCCATGGATTACACATACGACACTTCAAGTTGCACAAGTTACCCAAACGTAGATCTACATAACGTATGTCTAATGGAATTACTTCTGCTACTTTAACATCTTCCTTGTACCACTTTTCATTATAACCTGCACGTGGACTACGTATGCCTGCATCTTCTTCACGGAAACATCTCTGGCAAGTTTCAGGACGTTCGCCTGCAATAAATTCCTTACGAATCTTTTGTAGCCATTGACTGTTCCACATTTCGTTAATGTCGTCTTTGAATATTCTATATGCTTTACCACTTCCGTCATCTCTTAGTACCTTGTTGTTAGCTGGATTGCTGTTACAACAAACACGAAAGCCACCACCAGGATTAACTGCGGCATGCATAAATGGCAATACACAAAAAGTATCGCTGGGTAATTTTTTACTCATCTTCAAAGAACTCCGGGCAAGCACTCTTAAAGTCGGTGCCTAGTAACTTATCTTTTATAGCCATATGTTTTAATAATTGGTTATATTGCTCCTCGTCATACTCATGTACTGAGGTTATATTATATCTATCCCTTAGTTTAACACTTAAACTGGCATATGTCAAATACTTTGGCCTATATATTTCAACACTCTTACTAAGGTTAATTTTTAACTTCTTAGCCCATTCTGTTGCTGATTCGTTTTGTGCGGCATTTATTGACATAGGCAAGTAATTTATGTTGAGGTGGAAGTTGTTATTATTCACCTCAATTTCCTTAAATGTCTTTAGGTTCTGTTCTACTTCTTTCCAGTTAGCGCCTTGTCTTATATACTCAAAGCGTTCTTCTATTCCATCTATGCTTACTAGGAATACTACGTCTTTAAACGTTAGTAACATTTTAAGCATTTCAGCATCAATTGGAACTGTGCCGTTTGTAATAATACTTAGTCGTACTGCTGGTGATACTTCTTCTTCATACAAACGTTTAATAATCTTTCTTACATGTGGTATTAAGAAAGGCTCTCCGCCTGTAAACTTTAAATACTTAGTGTCATATAGCTGTTCCATCATTAATGGAAGTATATCTTTATGCCACCCTGTTTTAATCTTTGCTTCGCTTTTAACAACACGTAAGAAATCTTCTTCAGGATTCTCATTTACTAGCTTCTGCCATTTGCTACTGCTTATTGGATTACACATTACACACGTAAGATTACATGTGTTGTGCAATTTTAAATCCCAATATTGAATTCCTTCTTTACCGTCAAACCATTTGTTAGCATCCATGCGTAGACTGTTGCCACCTCGGTCTTCTTCTGCTTTACATTCATAACAGTTAGGCAGCCATTTAGTTAGACTTTGTTCGTATAGTTCGTCAAACTTTTCTCGCCACCCATCTTCATTATAACGTTGTTCAATGTCGTCATTCATGTACATACAACAAGGACGAACGTTTCCGATCGGTCCTATTGTAACACCATTTTTAAACATTAAACACTTTGGCATAATTATTTCTTCTTTTTGTCGAACATCCAATTATATTGAGTGTTTACTTTCCTTTTAAACGTGTCATCTGGTCGACCGTCAAATATCATATGAAAACGTGGCTCGTTACTATCATTATATACCATATGATTATATCCAGTATTTATTTTAAAAACAGATCCAGGTGTAAATGGTAGCTCGCCATATTGTTCCATAATTAGTCTACATCCATCTGGATTGTTGATAGCAACATTAGTTGCACCTAATCCAGCTACTTTGTCTGTGTCTCGGTGAGGCTCAATCCAGCCACCCGGTAATACACACATAAATCTTACACGAGTAAACTGCTCATACAACATTGCATCTTTCATCCACTCAACTGTAATTGGGCAGAACTTTGCTATGTCTGTCCATTCGCTTAATTCTTCTTCTGCTTCGTCTGGCAAGTTATAATCTTCTGCACAGTTTGTATGCACAGACGACATGCCATGTATACATAAACTAAGCCAACCTGCACTGCCGTCAGTTCTGTGTGGTGTAAAGCACTCGGTGTATAACAAGTGCCTAGCTTCTAACCAAATGTCCTTCCATGGTACTGAAATGTTTACTGGTACCCAAGGTAGCCTAGTATTATCAATAATTGTATTGGCATCTTCAAAATCTTCTTCTAAGCGACCTTGTGCATGCTCTGTATCTGCTCGAGTAGGTTCTTTTGTACTGTCGCCCCATTTTTGTATAAAGTCTTTACAACGCTTGTTTACTTCAGGATACAAATGATGTTTGTATTCAAGTATCTTACGTTTATCAATGAACTCTTGATGATGTTGTTCTTGTTCAATTTCCTCAATTGACTTTGCTTCTGGCATTGGTACTATATCCATTTGTTTCTCCCTATGTTTGTTAAATCATAAAACGTACCATTAGCATCGCCCACAAATATAACTTTGTTGGACTTATCTAACGCTAGCTTAATATAATCAAGTACTGCGTGGGTGGCTTTGAATCCACGGTTAATGTAATTTTCTTCGTATAACCATATGTTACTACATTGCAGTAATACGTTCTTATTCTTTGGTATATGGTGTAACACCATATCGTATTGTTCTATTAGATTGACTTTTAGAAACACGTGATCTAAACTTTGTATTTTATGCCACACTGCAAGCCATTCATTGTCAGCAAAACTTTCGTAAAACTGTACTACTAAATCTTCGTCAAATTCTGCATTGCCAGCAAAATTAATTCTGTGTATGTTGTCCTTGTAGAACTTAGTAAAGTCTTGACCGTTCCATTCATTTACAACTATTGTCATCCAATTAATTGCGTATGTACTAAAGTCTGCCCATATTACTTTTTCCATTGTATTAATGTTATTTGCAATATGCTTAAATTGATGTATTCCACTACATGGAAACACACCTACGTTTATTTGGCTGTCCTTTCTCGGTGGTACATCTTCTGTATTAGTTATGTATACAACTGCATGCTCCATTACCTTAAAATCAAACAAAGGTTTCTTATCTGGATAGTTATCTCGAATGTCGTAAATTTTAGCCATTGCTTGTTGTTCAGTTAACTTACTGTAATCTTCAAAGATAGCTTCTTGTGCCCATTGTATATCATCTTCAGGGTACACACATATCTTTTTCTTTCGTACATTAAATGGCAAGTTGTATATTAGCTGTTCGTTATTAATTGACATTCTCATTAGCATGTCAAACACATTATAGCTTTCTACACTGCTGTTTGGTATTCTATCTGATACTCCTTTAATCCAGGTTGGAGTGTAGTCATCATGCATATGTTCACTTGATGCTACATAGTCATTTACTATGCCTTTTGGATTAAGGTACGTTGCAGTCTTTAAATTAATTACTACACATTGATTATGAAACGTAGGATACATGTTATTCTTTCTATCAAGTATATGACCTGCTGTTGCCCATTCACTGTCGTCCCATTCATTTGCACACGTAATTAAATCAGCATCTAAATCTTCATCAATCATATTTCCTTCTGCCCATAGTACTGCTAGCCTGTATCCAAATGATTTTAAATCTGCAAATATATCATTTAGATGCTCTTGCTTTGCATTAATTATGTATGACGAATTTCCAGTGTTAACAATACTAATATTTGTAACATGCTTTAGTACTGATATGTAATCATTAGATGCACTATCTAGTTCTGGGCATACAAGCTCATCTAGTGTTATGTGGCATATCTCTTTATTGTCTCTTACGTTTAATTTCATATTCCTGTTCCTATGCTGTCATTAGTACTGTATCCTAGAATCCATTTAACATCACATGTTAAATCGTTGTCATTGGGATCAGTGCCTGAGAACCAACATGTTTCTATTTGTTGTAGCCTTGTGATTAACTCTGCAAAACTGCGTTCTAATGTAAATGGTTTGCTTATTACTTTTAGCAATACATAGCTGTATATGTTACTGCTCCAAAAGAATGTACTTGCACCATTAACTAATCTGTCTGTTATTTCCTTGTGATTATTAACTAAGTCAACAGTAAGAAACTCATGTTCACACATCTGTACTTGAACCCAGAAGTCTAACCACTGTTGCTTTCCGCCGAATTGCTTTACTATATTTAACCATTCTTTATCAACGTGTTTTAGTAATTCTGCATTTGCTTCTGGATGTGCGTGTACCCATTCCTTAACCCATGTAGGATAGTCATTTCCATCCCAATTTTTAATAGTGTCACGCTTAAATTGTACGCTGTTTGCGTCGAAATCATACCAGACGAACTTAGTGCTGTCTATATCAATACCGTACGTGTAAGCGTAGTATAGAAGCTTAAAACCAGCCACTGCGCCTACATACTGCTTGAATACTGTGTGTTTTATTGCATCTGCTACTGTTGGGCTACTGCGTTCTGTGTTAACAAAGTATATAGGACTGCTAGGTATATTCTTACGTTTAATAATAACTCTAGCGCCTCTGGATATTGTGTGGTCTGTATACTTCTTATCCATTAATCCATTTAAAAAGTTCTGTGGGTCTGATTGTGGAGCACCAACTACAATGTTTCTTTCTATAGTTTTGCTTAACTCTACAGTACAATCACTAATCCAATTCTCTGCCCAAAATGCGTATGTTCCAAAGTTAGGTGCTTTAGCAGGCCAAGCAATAAACTCGTCAATGTTCAATAACATTAAACTATCCAAGTACTTTGGATGCACTGCGGTTACCCAATCTTTCTTCTCAAGTCTATTAATGTATGTTAGTATTTTCTTTTCAATGCCATCTGATTTAGGCCAGCAGCCATCAAACCAAAATGCAACATACTTGTGTCCCATTTTTCTAACGTGTTCAATCCACTCAATACTACTTGTATTATACAGGTTAACTATGCTTGATGTCAAGTGATTATCACACTCAACTTGCTGTAATAACAATAGCTTTTGTTTTAATTCTTCGTGACCTGATAGGTGAGTATTCTTAGGAATAAAGACATTCACAATTTCGCAATCACTTACAAATTGATAGTCCCAATCCTTTTCACCTTTTTTCATTCTTCAACCTCTCATCAACTATGTCCATGCCTTCTAGTTTTATTTTAAGATACTTTTTAAGCATACTTTTTAATGTAATTTCTTTAGGATATCGTGCTTCTAAATCTCTGGTATACTTACGCATCTTTGAATAGTTCAATGCATTTGGTTTATTTCTTAACATGTAAGTAATAAACTTTCTCATTTCTGGGTGTCTGGGCAATGCTTCTTTTAACTTATCAACTATAGGCTTCCTAACGTTAGCAGGCCAAAGTGCTGGACTTAAATACTTAGGTGTGTGTAATACGTTAGCTGTAATAAAATCTAGCTTAACTATATTGTCTGCCCAGAAGTCATAAAACTCTGGCATATGAAATACGTTATGTGATTGTACTGTAATGCCTACTGCTAAATTAATTGTAGGTTCACTGCTCAGTACTAGCATGTTAGCATATACTGTATCCCAATCACCATCTTGTCTAATATAATTGTACACGTCTTCGATGCCGTCCATGCTTACTTTAATATTTACAGCGGCAAACTCGTTCCATATTTCTACTAAGTCATATTTCTTAAACTTAATCATGCTTAGGTTTGTAGCGTAACGTAACTTTATATTCTTTCGTATGTCTTTAGGTATCCCTTCAAGCAAGTCATAATGCTCTTGGTTAATAATTGGTTCTCCACCTGTAAATTGTAGTGTATGAACATTTTCCCATAACTCGGGCCATTCATTTAAACTTGCAAATAAAGTAGTTGGGCGTAAAAGTCTAGTTTCATATCCATCTGCTGTGTACTTGCTTATAATGTCTAAGTCTTTAACACGCTTGTAACTACTATGCGTACTGCACATAATACATTTTAGGTTGCAAAAATTACTTACTTTTAGTTCCACCCACTTAGGTGAATTGTTAACACTCCAATCGTCATTAACTTCTATCTCATTAGAAAACGTTTCCCAATTGTCGTCTTCCCATTGCTTGCGATTGCTTACTACTCCACTGTCCTCATTGTGCCAGCACACTTCACAGCGATCTGGTCTTTCGTCATTTGATAAAGCACGTCTTAGTTCTTTGTAGTTGTCGTTGTTCCAACTTTCTAGAGCTGTCTCGCCTGGGTTGTTTAATGGAGTTTCCTGTGCTTCACAGCACGGCACTAAGTCGCCACCTGCTGTTCCATATATATGCATAAATGGTAACATACAGAATGTCTCACTCTTTTTTAATTCTTTATTATCTTTCATGATACTCCAATATCTTAGCAAACTTAGGTGCCATGTTAATATCTTGCCCTCTATGTGACAGCATCTTCTTTAATTCTATTACGTATTGTACACTCTTATCTGTTGTAGTATTTGTTTCACATAACTGTTTTAATAGTTTATGACTAGCTTTAAACTTACCTGCGTTCTTATTAAAGCCTGTGTACTGTTGATCAATTGTTAACTTTAGTGTACGCTTGAACCAATTTGGCCAATGCTCTACGCTTAAATAATGTGGCTCAAATACCGTCTGTAACACGACATCTATTCCTTTATGTATTCTCGCCCAATGTATGAACTCATGTAGCTGTGGGGCGTTAATAACGCTTACAGTGGTGGCTGTGGCTATGTGTAAGCGTCCTGTAGCTACTTTTAGCTCTATCCACTTGTCAAGTGTTGCCTCAATTTTATTCCACTTAGAAGGGTATCTTAAGAGGTCGTTTGTAGTTCCATATCCATCAATACTAGGACTTATGTGTATTAGTTTGAACGCTAGTAAGCTATCAAGCTCTAGCTTCTTCTCTGGATAGTATGTACAATTTGTAAATATTTCTATGTCTATTTGTTTAGCTAATCCACTGTCTGCTAGTCTAGTTAGTAAATTTAAAAACTGCTTATGCAAGAACGGTTCTCCACCAGTTACTTTTATAAACTTAATATGTTTTAAATTATCTAGGTCCATGTTATCTAAATCGTATTCCTGTACTTCTTTTAATTTGCTAATCTTCTCTGGTGAACTAATGCCTAATGCAAGTTCATCTTTATCCCATGTAGTACTAAAATCACTACCACAACTTAGACATGCTAAATTACAAAGTCTGCCTACAGTTATTTCTAAGTACTCTAAACGTACTACGTCATCAAAGTCATCAAAGAATTCGTCAGCTTCAGTTCTCATACTGCTACCTTTAACTTCTTCATCTGACTTACATTTGTAACATCCTGGATGCCATTCATTACGCATCATTGTTTCACGTATTTCAGTAAACCCATTGCCTTTAAGAAACCTAGTATGAAATCTGCAACAAGGTGTTGCCGGTTGACCATGCATCAACATACTTGCCTTAAAAGGATATGCACATGCATTGTCAGGTAGTTTATTCAACTTGATCTCCTATTTGAATAGCATACCATTTACCATCTGTTTGAATACAAAACTTACCTTGTCTACTGCCTAGTTTAACTGATTGTATTGATAGTGTACTATTAACTTGAACACCCGTTTTAAAGTTTCCAGACATTATAGGTGGAGTTTGTTTACTACCTGGTATGCCTTTTCCTAATCCAATTCTAAACTCGGGTCCATTAGCTGTTTTCATACCTTGCCATTTTGTTAAAATAATTGGTTTGTCATGTAATTTTGTGTACTGATAACTTTGAGTTACACCTACACCAATTTCATTCTGTTCAATTTCGCCTACTGTATCTACTACATTTTGCCAAATAATATCTTCACAATTTCCTGGGCCAATGTTGTCAAACATATAATTAGCTCTTATCGGAAAATCATTAGATCTAGATGTAGTAATATTAATAGGTTTATCACTCATAAAAGTTGCCTTTGTTTTTGTAACGCTTTATTGCTTTAGCAATATTAATTCTATTGTAAGTACCATCTCTATGATACGCATCCCAATCTGGGCCTGCGGGTGCTATACCAATGTGTACTGTATTTGTTGTTTCAAACCCATAATGCTCACATACTGCTACGTGTGCTTCTTTGTATTTCTTTGCAATAGTGTCAGGACTAAATTCCTTCATTAAACTATTAGCAATAGCTAAGTTAAGATGTATCCCATGATACCATTCTGTTTGTACTGCCAGGCTTCCTTTATTTTCTCTACTGAAAGTAATTCCACTGCGCCAGTTTCCACAACTTAATCCTTTGGTAGTACTAAATGCAACCATCTTAATGCATTCTTCATTTAAGTTTATTTCAATACCAAAACATGTACCAAACCATGCACAATCAACAAACACTGGAATGTCAAGGTCGTTGCATGTATTAATTAGTTTTTGCCAATGCTCTGGTTTTTTACCTGTACCACTAAACGGAACACTTACTATTACTGCGTCACCTTTTTGTAGTGGAATGTCATCAATGCTATCTCCCCATTCCATTGGGTTATTAATTTGTGCATCTCTATTGTACGGGTACTCACCTCTATATACTTTTAAGTTATATCCATTAGCTTGACACCAATAGTGCCAATAGTCAAGTGCCTGTGTTACACCTAAGCTAACAAACCTGTGCTTAAATGCATCTAGTCCTTTGAACTTGTTCAGCTTACTACTAGCAATCCATTTTGGATAGTTTGCTAAGAATGTATCTTGTTCTTGTGGCAGTGTAGCAGGATCAATATTAGGAAAGTAATTTTCTGTCAGGTATTCCATGTACTGTTGATTCCATACACTGTTTCCTGTTTTTGTAAAGTCTGGATTATTAATTGATAATGGCTTATCCATTGTGCCATATTGTATTTTATTCATTGTATAAAGCTAATTCCTTAATTAATTTAAATGTATCTGTGCCTCGTAATCTATCAAGGTCTTTAGTATATTTAACAAAATGACTCCATTGCTTTTCTTGTAGTTCTTCATCTACTTCAACTTGCAATCCATCACGTATAGCATGGATACCAGTTTGATAATGTATCTCATCTGAATGATAGCTACCCTTAGGCCAAATACTTTGATCTGGTATCTGTAGTAACTTGTCATGCATAATCCATTTTAGTACATCTGGCATATATGCAATATTAAGATAGGCTGGGTTAACTACAACATTGCTCATGCTAATACTAGCTCTGTGCATATGCTTTTCTTTAAACCAATTCCATACTTTATCTAATCCAAATATATTTGTAATCATTACTGTAACGGCAAACACAACTTCAATGTTATCGTATGTATAAAACTTTTCAATGTTATCTTCTAGTTTCTCAAATGAGGTAGTCTTACCTCCACGTACAACGCTGTACAGTTCGTCTACTGCTTCAATACTAATAAGTAGCTCAATGTGTTTAAAGTGCTTAAATATCTCTTGGAAGTCATTGTCAAACACTGTAGCATTTGTACTGATATCTAGCATAATGTTCTTAGCTAGCCCTTGGTCAATAAACCATTGTAGGATTGCTTTACAACTCTCGTCATACAATGGCTCTCCTCCTCTTAACGCAACCCATTGTAGGTTACGAAAGTATTCAGGGTCAGCAAACAAGTTATCCAAAAACGTCATATCTTCAACGCCATGATAACCAATAGGTGATTGTTCCCAATAGTCCGGCTTTTCTTTATTTAACTTTTTACCATCTTTAGTCCAGCCTGTACTTACAAATGGATTACAATGTATACATGCTAGGTTACATTTATTACTGATAGTAAAATCTAAGTAACGTATGTCTGGCTTACTGTTAGCTGTATTTTTAATACTGCCCTTTTTAACATCTACATCTAGTTTGTCCCAGAAATACATTCTACGACTCTTACCACTTTTCTCTTTCTTAGTACATGCTAAACACGCAGGTGGAATAATTCTACTTGCATGCGACTTACGTAATGCAACTGCTTCGTCACTGTTTAATATCTCTGGTAGCGTTTGTCTTGTAATGTTTCCAAACTTGCCATTGTATATAATATCAGGAAGTACTGCTCCACCCCATTTGATCGTAAGAGCATTCCAAGGTGCCAAGCACGTTGGATATCTTGAATCATTTAACATTGGGTTGTTATACATTATTTACATACTCCGCAATTATTTCTACATATCTGCCACGATGCATTCTCTACTGCATTCGGTACAGTAGTTGAGAACCATTCGTTATATAGTACTTCAGTCAGACTATAGTTGTGCAAGTTATTAGACTTCCTAGCTTCTATTATACTATTATCTGCTGAATCTGTCAATGTATGTTTATCCAAATCTACGCCTAGTAGACTTATATGACAACAAGGCCATACAACACCCCAAGGGTCTATTTGTATTTCTTGATCCTTATACCAAGGACACTTGCTATCCTCTGCAAATTCATATAGTGTATCAAATTGCTCGTTAATTTGACCATACACACTAGCATCACGGATATCACTATTGTTCCAACCTTGATCAAATCTTGTTTGTTGCTTGTACTGCTTAGTATCTCCAGCATACATTGTGTAGTCTTCAGTATCAGTTTTAATGTGCATGTCGTCACTGTGACTGCGTCTTGCTACAAATGTCCTACACTTTGTTTCTTCGGCTAATGCTCTTACATCTTCAATTTGATGTTGATTATGTTTGAACACAGTCATCATCATACATGCATTGCCTTGGGCACTTGTAAAATGTTTTATGTTTTCTATTAGCTTAGAGAATATAGTTTTTCTTCTATATAAATGATGTGTATCCGCTAACCCATCAACTGCAAAGTCAACTTTAGAATTTGGAAACTGTCTAGAAACTCTAGCAAGATCTAACCAAAACTGTTTGCTTCGCATACTTCCATTTGTTGCAATAAACAACGAAGATTCTGGGTGATGATAATTCCATATTTCTAACATCTCAATCAAATCTGGATGCATCATTGGATCACCCCAATTACCATTCAATGTTAATTTAGTTACATACCAGCCACGTGTGTCTTCTGATGCTAAACGCTTCCATAACGCAACATCAAAATTATCTAGACTTAGTTGAGGTTCTGTTATTCCTCCATCTTTATTTCGTACACAAGCACCACAAGCCGCATTACAATGACTAGAAATATCTAATTGTAAATTATGTACTTGTCTGGCCCAATGCATTTAGATATAGTCCTCACACTCGCCTTCTCGAACAATATCACTTGTTAAACAATGTATGCCACCGTCCCAAAAATACTGGTGTCTAAAGTTCCAGTAAATTGGTTCGATACCATGTGCTTCCATCTCAGCAAAAGCGGCCTCATTTTTACCTGTGCATATAACTGTATTTTCATCTAGTGATAATACGTTTACGTCAAACACACTTTCGTCTGGGCAACCTACCCAATGACTAAGCCACTTGCTTACATAATCTTTATGGAAACGTTGTTTACGAGTTTGTTGAAAATCCTGTGGCATATCAAATTCATCAGCCACTTCTATAATGTGCCAGTGTTTCATTTCTTCTGGAACCCAGTTCTTATTCCAAGTCATTAGTACGCCAGGTTTTAGTAGTGCTATTTTGCCATCGATATGTCCTCCTACTGGAATGTCCAAAAATTTGGTATTAGGATATCGCAACTTTATTTCACGTTGAATCCATTCACGGCCCAGCTCCGTACCTCTGCCACGTTTGTTGTCTCCCTCATAGGGTTGGCTAAACAAAACGTGACTTCCGCACTTAATCATGTTAGCCGCATGATATAGTACTCGATTGTTTTTAACAAAGTGGTCGTACTTCTTACCACTTTCTACTAGTACTCCTGGCATACTAACCCAACCTGCACCTTCTCTAAACCATTGCGAACAATGATCGTAGTAGGCCAGATTCTCAAAGTAGCGATTATCGCTACCTGTAAACAGTTCAAATATTGTATTGCCATAAGGCATTAACGTATCCCTAGGCATTAACGGATGATTTGGAAATCCGCAATGCATCCAAGGTAATTGAATCTGCTCTTCACCTGTGATTGTAAATATATTCTTAGGACGCACCACTTCGATGCCTTTGTCCTTTAATATCCCCGACAGCACTTCTATGTCCTCTGCTGTTTCTTCAAAAATCTGTCGCATTACACGACGAGTTTCTTCGTCCTTATGCCAATCAAATGTTTCAGGTGGAAATGGAGCACCAAGCATTACTTTTCGTAATGGTTGAAACTCGCTCCATGCGTTTACTGGTTTATTCATTATTATTCCTTGTTATTCCATGCTGACGGTAGTACCGCCCCATGCTGAATTGTCGTTGTTATCTAAAGTTTGTATTCTTTGCTTCATTGCCCACTCTGGGTGTAGTAAGCTATCGTTTTGAATATCACATTCAAAGCATTGTAGCTTAGTACCAAACACAATTTGATGTGTAATCCATTGTGCATTAAAGAACCAAATGTCACCTGGATCAAACGTTATGTAATGTAGTGGGTGATGAAACTGGTCCCAAGCCTTGTCGTTCCATACACAACGATCACGCATCTCAGTTATAAATTTGTGTGTATTGCTTTTGTCAATCTCACCCAAGTTAAACTCATCTTTGTAATCATTGTACATTTTTTCCAAGTCAGGACCAAATGATAATACTCTAGGACGTTTTTTATCTAGCTGTACAAACATACGCATTTGCTGTTCATTACCAGTATGCTGTTCGTCCAGCTCGTCTAAGTGTAGTTTGTTCTCTACTAATGTATTGTACCTGTGACTGAGCATTTTCTCAGTCGTGTTATACTGTGGAAACATATTATCGAAACTATCAGTCCATGCCTTGTTTGATTGTTTGTGCTTTTTATGGAACAAATCTATTTCATCTTCACTCCAGTCACGCTCGTTACGTAGTCTGTCACGAGCCTTAATATGACTATTGTACCAGGGCATTACCCATTTGTTATCTGTAATATTCCAGTCTGGTAAATTATCATAGTAATCGTAATCAAGTCCTTCTATTTTATAGTTCTTAATAACTACAGGCCATCCACTTTCAAACGCTTCGTATAATCTATAATTGTCGTTGACGTCAACTTCAGATGCATCGAATACATGGACTATGAAGTCCTTGCCTGCTGTAATATCTTTAGCTATGCGAGTCATTGTTTTCCTTTATTATATGCGTTGATAATTATATTTATGCAATTAATTTACCGGCGTGTTTCGTTATTGCCCCACACTTTACCAAAATCAACTCCTGCACTGCGTTCAGGAAAGTAATCTTCCATCTCGCCTTCACGGTATAAATCAACTGTAGCACAATGTAAGCCACCATCCCAAAAGAATCTGTGCCTCATGTTAGACGTAATTACATCTACGTTGTGCTTGCCTAGCTTATCTTCTAACACTTTACTAGGTCCACTTGCAACTACTGTATTAGCGTCTATGCTTACACAGTTTACATCAAAGTTTGTTTCAAAACAACTGCCAACGCTAGGGTGCATGTATAAGTCAATAAATTTATTCAATGCTACGTTGTGTTCTTGTCCTGCAATCCAATAATCTGCTACTGGATTTAGTTTGTTACCTCTCCATTTATCTTTTTCTGAGATACGGAATTCGTTCCAAGCTACTGTATGATCGTTGTGTGTTCTATCTATTTTAATTACATCCCAACCTGGAAATGTTTCTTCATACTTGTTTACATTAACATGACTTATTATAAGCCCAGGTTTAACAAGTGCCATTACTGCGTCAGTGTGTCCACCCATTGTAGTTGTATTAATTCTAAACTTATAACCAAACTTCTCATTAAAACGGTCTACCCAGTTTTCAGCTAGCTGTCTAGTAGGTCCATTAAAATCATGTATATCAATTATAATGTCCTTGCCTGCTCTCATAATACTAGGCCAACTCATTGTAAAGTTAGGTTTGCCAACTGCTTCAATTATGTTTAGTTCTTGATTGGGATCTGCAATATCAATTAAATCATCACAGCCTGCCCAGGGTGCTTTTTTATCAAATATGTTAAATGTATCTTCTCTAGTACCATGGAATATTCTATGTACAGGATTTGATGTTCCTGTAATCATATGCTCTCCAAAAATGATTTGGTCATCTCTTGGTGCATTAAAAGGTTTAGGAATATATCCATGCATATCTATAAATTCAGCTACACTGTTAAACCTTCTATTCTTTAATACACATGCTTCTGGCATCCTATGTACTTCAATGCCCTTGCTCTCAAATACTGATTGCAAGTTGTTTAAGTCTTCACGAGTTTCCTCGTTAACTGTAGTCATAGCATCTGCTACTTTAGGGTCTGGGAAATCTGCAAAGAAGCCCTCAGGTAGTGTACTACCCAACAATACTTTCTTTAGTGGGTCCCAACTGTTATAACTTTTAAAACCAAAGTTCATTAGAATCTAACTCTCCATTTACATGTCCAAGAGTAATCACTCGGAGTCTTTTTTAATTCGTTCAAATTCGGGAGACACTTTGGTAACCATGTGTCCTCTGAATCTGTCGTAGTTTTCGGTGACCTTGACATATTGTTGCATGATGTTAGCATCAAACTTGTGCTCACTATCAAGACTAAAGTTAACCACTTCCATGAGTGGTTCTTCATATTGCTCAAAGTGAGGGCTGTTGTCAATGGACTTAAGAAATTCCAAAATCTGTTCACGTTGTTGTTCTTTCAACCATTCAGGTGCATGTGCCATGCTGTAGTAAGCAGGCTCCACTAGCTGATTGGTACTCATTCCAATGCCTCTATTACTAGTCATCTGGTAATCATGCATAAACTTCCAAAAAGGAACTATGTGCAATGCATTAGTCATTTGGTTTACTGTAGTAACCCGTACCTTAATACGCTTACCCGGTTTAGTATCAGCAAACTGTACTAATTTATCAAAGTTCTTCCACACACTAGCCCATTTACTAGGTGGACGCAAATAGTCATTCATGTCGCCCATTCCTTCTAGTGAACAGTTAACAATGACTTTCTCAAACTTAGCTAACTGAGCTAGCCACTTGTCTTGCATGTTTGTAATATTTGTGTAGAAGCTTAATTCAATGTGTTCTGCGTGTCCGCTTTCTGTTGCAATATCTAGTAGCTTAAACATATCTGTTGCTACTGTAGGTTCGCCACCTATTAGTTTTATCTTACGAGCATATGGTAACATGGCTTTAAAGTCTACCCAATCAATTCCAGGTTGCAGAAGTGCTTCTTTCTTGCTTGCAATCTGTCCTTCCCAATCTGGGTGGTCAGCTCCTAGTCCACGTTTAATCATTGCCGCACGTTCTACGCTTACCAAGTGTGATGCTTCTTTGTTACACATCTGACACTGTAGGTTACATAGGTTTCCTAATCTAAAGTCAAACTGTAATGGCTGATCAACTTCCCAATCATTAGCACTTGCGTCTGCTACGATTCCATCAATTACATCTGCCCATACTTTGTTTTCCCATTGACGTGAACTCATTATTCCATTACGTTCTAAGTGATGGCATTCACTGCACTCGGATAACTTCTCACCGGCAGTCATTCTACGTCTTACATCTTTAATATAGTCGTGATTCCATGTACCATTAATACCCAACTCTTCTTGGTTAACAAGTGTAGTTGGTTCTTTAGCCATACAACAAAGTCTATAACGGCCTCCGTTATATGTGCTGTACTGTACAAAAGGTAATGAACAAAATCCACTCATACTAGGTCATTGCTATAAAAGCATCTGCTCCTTTGTGTTGATTCTCTACCCACGTTGCCGCAGCATCTGAATCTGCTAGGTCACTAATATATTTGTAAACTATGCAATTCTTTTGGAAGTGCTTACATACTTTAGCAATTGCATATGCTTCCATATCAACACAATCACTTTCTAATTCTGGAACCTCTGTTACAAAGTTATCACCAGTGCTACATGTATATGCACTATTACTAAGTTTAATGTCACCTTCAAATCCACTGTCTTCAAACGGAGTAACACCTAGTTCTGCTTGTGGCCTTGTATCCATGTCACGTTGCTTTACTGTACCAATGTGTAGTAACTGTTCTGCTAGTTCACTATTAAATGCACCTGCTGTTCCGTAGTTAATAACTGCTTCACAGTCTTTTTGTATGCATGCAAGTGTTGCCCATATAGATGCATTTACTTTACCAACACCAGTATACCATACTTTGTATGATGTAGGGTCTAAATTATGCTCTGGCAATTCTGCTTTTAGAGCTACTAAAATGTATTTCATTATATTTCTAGGTCCTTTAATTCTTCTTTGAAGTACTTCCATATATCATTTTGGAAATGCTTTTCTAATATTAACTCTCTACTAAGAGTCAATGTACCACTAGGTGGTGTATCTAGTGCTTCTATAGTCTCATTATACACTGATTTCAGCGGAGTGTCTAGTGCTGGGTGACCTGTTGCCGCCCAATCTGTTAACTCTTTTCTTATAATAGTTTTCTTCTCTTGACTTATATTACGTAGGTCTATATACTTAAACCTTTCATTAAACAGTTTATGTACATTAAACCACCCAAGTTGTTTGTGTCCTATTCTCGAGTATAACCATTCAAGTATATCTATTACTTGCCCAACATTCAATGCTGTCAACACTGTATTGCTTGAGAATATAATATTAACTTTGTCTGCTAGCTGTACATATTTATGTACTGTATCTTCTACATCTTGCCATTTGTATCTACCTGGACGCTGTAGTTTAGATTTCTCATACACACCGTCTAAACTAAATATAATCCTTACTGATTTTACTTTCTTCCATGCAGTAGTTACACGCTCGCTTGGAAATATACTTGCATTAGTATGGTACTCTAATTCTAGTGATGTTGGGTTATTGTTTAATGCAACAACCTTTTCTAATAATTCATCATGCTTGCGTTCCATCATGGGCTCACCACCTACAAATTTTAAATATTGTAGCTCTGATAAGTCTGAATCTATTACGCTATTGTTTTGATGGAAGCTCTTAGGCATTTTGCCTTTGACTGTTATATTGTGTATCGTACTGCTGGTTGCAGAGTTGCACATTACACAAGCAAAGTTACATAGGTTGCTTATACCTGTTTCTAGGTACCGTAGCTTTGTAGGAGCAGTGGTAGTCATGTTTGCTACTCCATTAACTGACAGTGCCTGTATGTTATGATTGTGCTGTAAACGTAACCAACGCTGTTGATGTTCAGGACCAAAGAAATCTTCTTCTTCCCAACATTTCTTACATCCATTAATACGTTTTCCATCTAACATACTTTGTCGTACTGTTTCAAAGAACTTACTGTTCCTTGCGTTTTCTAATCCATTAGCTATTTTAGGAGCATTGTCTAAGTCACCATGTGGTCCCATCCATCTACAACAAGGTACAACCCTGCCACCAGCATCAACTGCCGCACCACTCCAAGGCAGTGTGCAATGTGTGTCTGTATTAGTTTGATGGTTGTTCATTTGTTAACTTAAAGTATGCTTCTTCAAAACCTTCTTCCCAAAGGTATGCTTCTTCATTACCCCATAAACGCTTCAAGTAACTTTCGTGCATTTTGTATAATGCATCATCGTCCCAATCCTTACAGGCTAAGTGGCCCTTGATCATCCAAAAACGTCGATGGGCCTCTTTACGAACCTCAGGTGTCATCCGGTTCATCAAGCAAGTAAGCCATGTCTGGGAATGTTGCACGGAAGTCTGTTCCACGCAATTCATCTAACTTGTTTATATACTCTCTAAACTCGGGTAGTCGGCGTGTCCAATCTTCACTACGAGCAAAGCTAATCATACCACGTAAACGTTTGATACCATAACTAGCATCTTCCCATTTCTGATAGTCTACTTTACCCTTATGCCAACTTGGAACACCTAGCTCCCAATTCTCTTTCCACCATTGAATAAATTCTTCATACTTGGCTTCTGTTTTGTCTAGGAATTCATCTGGCAATATCTTAACATTCAAATGTCCGGGCCAGTATACAAAGTGATAGTTAATACCACCTGCTCCAAAAGGCCACATATTTGTTTTCTTAAGTCCGCTATCCTGAAGTTTCCATTTAAGGAAGTCTGGAATGTAATGAATGTTAAGTGCATTAACTGCACACGCAATTGTAATTTCTACGTTGTTACTTGTCTTTTGATCTAGGCGTTCAAACATTGCTAGCTGATGTGACCATTCACTTGGATAACGAATATAATCATTCATTGGACCAATGCTGTCAATACTGTAATGGAAACGTACCTTTTCAAAGTGTGTCCATAGCTCTAGCAAACGATCTGGTAGTTCAATACCATTACTGTTATAACGCACTTCAATTTGATGTGCGTAACCCATCTCAATAACTTTAGATAGGATTGAATAATGTTCTTCAATAACTGTTGATTCACCACCAGCAAAGTATAGTTGTCTGATATAAGGAATCTGTGCATAAAACTGATCCCAAAACGTTGGGTTGTTTTTGTGCCAGTTATAGTTTGCACCAAAGGTCTTACCTTTAGCATCCCAATTCATAGTTTCTTTTAAGGATTCATTTGTAATTTGTGGATATAGTTTGTTCCAATCTTTTACCCAGCCTGAAGAGTCATGTGGGCTACACATAACGCACCCCAACTGGCATTTCGTCCCCATACGGATATCAATATAGCGTAGTTTAGAATCAGTACTTCCATCTTCGTAAGTTTCCCTTATTAAATCTTCAACGTCGATACCGTCTTTAATCCAATAGTCTGTTTCCCACTGTCTTTTAGACCTGTGTCCAGCCGCTTCTTCTTTATAACATTTTACACAACTAGGTGGTTGTTCACCAGCCATCATTTGTTGTCTAACGCCACGCATGTAACTATTGTTCCACGCACTATTCAAATCACTGTTGTTTAAGTTAGCAGGTTTACCATCATCTGTTTTTACAATTCCAACTCGACCGCCATGTACTTTATCATTTGTTGCTCCTACTGCACTTGCATTAGCTGTACAACACACACGCATACTTCCGTCTGGTCTTGTGCTTAAATGTATCCACGGTAGTATACAAAACGTATCCGAGGGTAACTTGTTTTCTGCCATAATTATTATCCTTTAAATTTTATAGGTTGTTTCTGCATTGCCTTCATTTACAATATTCCATGTATCTGGCGTTGCAGTTCCTGTTAGTTGTAGACATGGACGTTTGGTCCAACTGCCGTTCCATGTTAAGTGTGGTAGCGTACTCCATTCCCAAGTAAAAGCAGTACCTGCTTTCCATTGAGTATATATTCTGTTACCAAACTGTATTATCTGTCCTGGTTCCCAATCTTCCATCGTAATTAAAAAACGTATCTTATTGTCATTAGCGTAGTTAAACTCTGGATTGTCAATTACACGTTCCTTACGTGGGTTACCGGGCAAGTTGTCTATGTGCCACATAAGCTGATCATTTGGATATTGATCATTAAATTTACATGTCAGTTTCTTACTTGTATCAAACTTTAGATGCTCCACTATCTTTTGGAATAGTGGAAATTCTCCTGGGTATTTATCAAAATTTATCTTGCGGAACATCATTGCAGAAGGCTTACCATCTGTGTTTTCTTTATCTTCTTCTGTATGATTCTCGCTCTTAGCATTGGCAGCATGTTCGTATCGTTGTGTATTGTATTTCTGTTCGTCCATAGCCTTGCTTCTTGCATGCACAATCTCATCAGCCCAATCACCTTGAAACACGCCAATACTCTTAGAATATTCGCCTTCGTGATCAGTTTTAAACTTATCAAAATGGTATGGTGTTTTAAAGGGGGACTGCATTTAGTTTTTCCGGTATTGTTACTGATGCAATATATACATCATTGTGCTTAGTAATATTTATCATCTCATACTCCGAAGCTATATCAATATCGTATCCATTCCAATGTTTAAATTCTGATACATTGTATGGTTTAAACTGTATTCCTTTTTGTAGTGCAAAGTCTGTAATTTTTGCACTCTCTTTCCAAAGTAGCTCACGCATAGTGTTGTAGTCTGTGTATCCTGGCGTGTAGTTTGGGTAGTGATGATCACTAAAATCCATTACTTCACTCCACCATGCAAAACTCTTTTGAGGTTCTCTATAAATGAGTACTATTTTATCACCTGGAAAGTTATTCCAAATGTAATCTAAATTAAAGTGACGAGCTAAGAAATGGTTCTTTATAACTCGATATCCATCTCCGTTAAAAACGTTATGTATATCAGTCTCAATCTTATCTTTTGTTAAATGATTGAAATCAGTCCAGTCCTCTCCACAGCCCATACCGGGTCCCCAATAAGAGCCACGATGTCCGTTATTGCTGTCCGAGGGGTTATATGCTCTATGGTAAAAGGTTCTAGCTCGTGTTTCATCTGAACGATCGCACGATAGCACGGAGCGGATCTGTATATCAATTCCGCTCCATCTACTACCGGGGATGCCACACATCCAAATATTGTTACTATTCGTCAAAATGCTTTCCTAAGAAGCCTGTTACTCCACGTAACACATCTGACTTAATTGCTTCATAGTCTAGCTTCAAACTAATATTAGACATGTTATCTACACTTAATGCAGATATAATGTCATCAGCTGATTTGTTCTTAATCAGCAACAAGTCATCTTTAGTTAGTGTTATTCTTTCACCAGTACCTAAGTCAACCATAATTTCTCTGATATATTCAGCAGGAACATGATCCATAGATACCTGGTCAAAGATCAGATCGAAGGATCTGTCTTTCCGTTCAATCGCCATTGTTGTCGTCCTTAAAGATGAATTATACTTTTACAGTATCTTTTGCATCAGCTTTAGTTGCCGTTGCCTTGACTGGCTTTTTTGGACCTGGCTTTAAACCTGGTACCATATCATAAGCCTGTGCTTTCAAACTTTTAGCTTCTTCTTCAAAGCCTTTAGCTTGTGCTAGCAAGTTCTTTGCCATAGCAGTATCGTCAAGCATCTCATCACCACTGGCCTGTAATGCAGGTGCACCTTTAGGAGCAGTGTAGTTAGGATCCATAGTCGGGTCCAAACGTCCTTCATTAATTGCAACTCTACGTTCAGCTGGTGTCATTAAATCAACTGTATCCTTCCCAGGAAGCACCGCTTCTGTTTCATCTGGAATCACTACAGCTGGTCCACCTTCTTTACGTACTAACTCATTAATCTCGGCAAGCCCTACAGCTACATCGTTATTAGGTGTCATCATTACGTTAGAAGTTGGTTGCTTCATTAAACGTCCAGTCTTGTGCAAAGTTTGCAACATGTTACTGCCGTCTGTGAGAACCGTACGTTCTGCATACTCGTAGAAGTTAGCAGATGCTTGAGCACCTGGGCTATCTACTGCATTTAATACATTATCTTGCATCCAATCTGGAAGTGCATCTGTATCAACTACTAAACAACTGTTTGCATCATCGGGTAGCTCTCTAAAAACTACTACGATACGCTTTCCTGTGTTGGACAGTTTACCAACGTGTTTTGTATTTCTCATATTTACTCCTTTGGAGCCTCAGCTTCTTCAGCTGGTGCTTCTGTTGTTGCCGTGTCCGGCGTGTTAGCTTTGATAAACGTTACCAGTTTCTCAAAACATTTTCCTACTTGTGTAGCTTCAGCCGCTTTATAAGCGCCACGTTGCATACCAAGGTCAATAATGTTTGCCGCAAGAACGATGTCTTGGATTGATAATTGAACATCGCCTTCTATTGGGGTATTATTTTCTTCACTCATTGTATTATTCTCCTATGTAGATTTAATTAACTACTATGTTTATTTATGCCGCTTCGTGGGCAGTGTTGCTTAATTTACTGACATATAAGTTTTTATTGAATTGGTCTATGTCAGACTGAAACTCAAACCATAACTGGTATATTTGCTTAGACTTATCTAAAGGTCTAATATGATACAAGCCTGGAATATCATCCATAAGGGTTGTCCAGTCTATATCATTGTTATTAGTAACAACGACAATGCGATTACGCATCATCTGCATTACTAAATCTGTTCCTGCGATTAACGTCAGGTCTGTTTCACTTAGGCTTCCGCCATTGTTTACTACACGAATTTTATTTTTAGTTTTTGTTTCCATATTATGCTGCCTCATAGTGTACTGTTACACCAAATGGCGCTTCTATACGTTTTTGTTTGTCGCTGTGGATACAAAATAATGTATCACAGTAGTCTGGGTTGCCCCATGAACCCCATGGATATCCATCTGTGAATATAACCAACTGGTCCGGATCAATATCATACTGCTCTAAGTAATTAAAGATAACATCAAAGTCTGTTCCACCGCCACCTTTTAATTCATAGTCTTGCATTGTACGACCATCATCACTTGTAAATTCTTCTGCACCATACACACCTGTATCAAATTGGAAAATGTGTACTTTGTACTGAGCGTATTGATCCATAATGCCTTGTACTTCACTTAGGAAGTCACGTAACATAACTTGACTAATACTACCTGATGTATCAAGTCCAACTGCAATGTCTAAACATTCGTCTCTGTCCATGCCTGGAAATATAACTTCTCCTGAACGCTTACTAGGACGCATAAATGTAAAGTCTGCTTTAATTGAACTTTCAATGTTAGTAGCTAGCACATCACGCCAGTCCATCTTAGGAGCAATAAGCTCATTGATTAAACGTTTAACAGCATCTGGAACACCTTGTCCTGCACTCTGTGCCGCTTGTATTGTAGCTTGCTTAATCTCATCTGAGAGTTGCTTCTTTTCTTCTTCTGACATTGGGCTTCCTGCATTAGGATCTGCAACTGCATTGCCTTCTCCATCTACGCCATCTTCTAAGTGAACGTCCATGCCTTTAGCATCTTCGTTATTCGCCTTCAAGTCATCATATATCTCATAGCTATTCCAACCAGTGTATTTCCAATCTAAGCATATCTTTCCGCCGCCTAGTTTATCTTCTGTAATTGGAGCTCCAATATTCTGCTCTACTAATGTCATGTTAATGTTATAGTCTGCGGCAGCATTATATAGCTGTGCATCTCGTTCGCCTCTAGATTCCATGTGATCAAATACACAATGTAATACTTCATGTCCAACTAGAAAGTCTAGCATCTCATCTGTAAGACTATCTACAAAACCTCTGTTAAACATAAATCTACGACCGTCTGTTGCGGCAGTAGGGATCCAGTCACTTGCATCTTCTAGTTTTAAACGTACAGCTAGTTGACCAAAGAAAGGTTTTGTTAGTAAAAGTCTAACTCTAGACTGTGTAATTCTTTCTTCTGCAGTTTTTAACATTAATAAAACTCCTAATTTCTAACTATTATATACATTATACGATAAACAATACCTATTGTCAACCATTAATACTGAGTCTAAATAGCATAGCTTCTGCACTGTTTTTAAACAAAATCATATGACTGTCGTCTGGTGAAGCAAATTTGTTAATAGTAAAGTCTTGGTGGAAGAGATTTGTTTTACACCATTTAGCGGCTTGTGTAAGTCTATCTGGGTCAATGCGTAGTTCCTCATGTTCCTCTGCTAACCATTTGTGCTTGTAATCAAATATATCTAAAGGGGTCCAATCTTTGCATTTAAGTCCATACAATCGAATGTTAGTCCTTTGGCGTGGATTGTAAAGGGAGAGATTAACTGTCTCCCCCTCTTCCAACTTAGGCGTCAAGTACGAGTCGACCATAACGTCCAAAATATTCATCAAAGCGTTCAATTTTCTTTTGCTTAGGTACTAGCTTATACTGTTGCATTGCAATCCTGGATGCCATAACAACCATCTCAGTTTCCATTGTGTCCATCATAAACCCAATAAAGTTTGAGAAGCTCTTGTGATACTTTTCCATCTCTTTAGAATCTGCACCAGCTTTCTCACCAGCAATATGTCGATCACGTAGCTCATAACACAAGCTAGTTGCCATTGCATACATTGCTGACACTTCGTTAGTTTTGATAGTTTTAACCTTACCATCAAGTACATCTTCTGGAATAGGAAGGTCGCCTGCAATCTTACGGTGTGCCATAAACTTAACAGCAATACCTTCTCCAACACAACCTGCAACTAAGTCAGTCTGTAATGAATCACTTAGATCATCTGCATCATCAATAAGTTCTGATGTAAACGTCCAAGCTCGAGGCGTAGCAAATCCACGTGAACTTGATTGTGGATCAAAGTTATAAAGATCGCCTTTAGCAAATGACAAGTAACCAACTACGTCTGCGTCAACGTTATTGTGTACTGCCCAGTTTAACCAATCTTGGAAATCTACACGTAATTCAAAGTGTACAAAACGATTCTCAAGTGGCTTAGGCATACGATAAGTAACACCTTTGTCTGTCTCACGATTACCTGCGGCAATCATTACAACGTTATCTGGAAGTACATACTGTCCAATACGTCGATTTAAAATTAATTGATAACCCGCTGCCTGCACACTTGGTGCCGCTGAGTTCATCTCGTCTAGGAATACAATTACTGTATCGTACTTTGCCGCTAGTTCCTTGCTTGGCAAGTCTGCTGGCGGAAGCCATTGCATAACACCTGTTTCCATATTAGGTACAGGATACCCACGTAAGTCAGTTGGCTCAAATAATGCAAGACGCATATCAATAACAAGTGTATTGCCAAGAGCACCACTGTCACCAATAGTTTGCACTAGTTCGGATTTACCAATTCCTGGAGGACCCCACAAAAACACAGGACGCTTCTTTTTAAATGCACGTGTAATAAGTGTAGTAGCTTCACTAATTTTCACAGTACGCGATTCTGATGCTGCAGTTTTCATATCTTTTTTTCCTTCTTCAAAGTTTGAAATAGTTTTCTTTTTTGGCATATAATACTATTGTAAGGCAAGAAGCCTTACTTGTCAACCTTTATTTAATCTCGTTAAGTTCTGCTACTTTTCCATCACGTAGTGCCCATAGGAACAACGCAATACCAGTAAACATAAATCCAAAACAACCAGCCCACCAATCTGACTCATATCCGCTAGGACCGTCAATGCAACCAACTGCTAAAATAAAACATAAAAACGCAAGTACTAATCTAATCATTTTATCTTTCCTTCTTTTGTTTAACTTATATACTAATTATACGGCAAGACGTCTTACTTGTCAACCGGTAAATTGCAATTAATTTGGTTTATTTTGGTTTATTTTGATAGTTTTATAAGGAATAGCTCTGCTTCTGTATAGAATTCGCTATCTATCCACAAATGACGTGGATCTGCACTTCTGATGTTCGTAACTACTTGGTAATATGTGCCAACAAGCACTAATTTGCCACTTGTCATACGTTTAGGGAACCAAGTAAAGCATTTGATAGGAGCATGTCTGTGTGTTAGTAAATCGTAGTGTGTCTTAGGCTTCACTTACCACCAGTAGCTCGACGCTTTAAAGATTTAACAAGTTTATCATGGTCCATTTCACTTAGTGCAATATCCTTAGTCATTACTTCGCCATCACGTGTAAATGTAACAGTCCATATATCACCTGGAAATGCATATATTGTTTCTCTTAATACATAGAAGCTTGAGTATACATCAATATCATTAATCTTTGTTATAATATCGCCCTGTAAGAATCCTGACTTCTCACCTACTGTTTTAGGTACAAGTGTTCCATCTTCTTTTATCTCTGGGTAATTAATGTATGCAAATCTTCTATCATCACGTGCAACATCTTTAACTTCATCTAGTGTAAATGTTCCTAGCATAAAAGGAAACTCTGCATAAGGTACAAATCCTTTAGAGATATATAGTGGACTAATAATGTATTCAATTGCTCGCTTTGCTTGTCTTACAGGTACTGCCATTCCAATACCATCCCAACCTGGAATCTTTCTACCTGGGCTGTAAATGCTTTGTGCTATACCAACAACCTTGCCGTTAGTATCAATAACTGGTCCACCACTGTTGCCCTGGTTAATAACTGCGTCAACTTGTAGCATTAATGAATATGGTCTTGCACCAAATCTATCCTTGTAAACAACATGTCCTTGTGTACTTGTCCAAGGCATACTCATACCGTGTCCAATAACTACAACAGGATCGCCTACACTAATAGAGTCTTGTGTTGACCACTCAAGTGCTTTCCAATCTTCGTTGTCTTTTTTAAGAATTTTTAGAACTGCAACATCTGCTACTTGGTCATAGCCAATAAGTTCAACATCATAAGTCCACATTTCTGTAGATGTTCCAATTGAAATCTCAAATGTTTTGTCGTTGATATGCCCATCTACTACGTGATGGTTGGTAGCAATAAGTGCGTAGTCATCTGTTACTTCAATAAAGAATCCAGTGCCTCGTCCAGCCATACCTTTGTTTGCTGTTTTATCTTTAGACGCTACTGTAACTATTACAACTGAACTATACGAATCATATATTACACGTTTAGCAATACGTTCAGCATCAAAACTCTTACCATTAAATAAGAACCCATTAACTTCGTATATTGCTTCACCGATTGGTTCGTTATATTCATAAACGAAATTGATTCCATCGTGTAGTTTTTGTTGGATTGGTCGCATATACGAATTAATTGTTGTGCTTAATAGTACTGCGAATGTTATTATAGCAATCGTTTTTACTCGTGGGATACAAAAGAAATTGTATGTTGAGTTAGTTGCTTTTTTAATTATCGTAATTGAATCTTTAATGATACCGTTGTCTAAATGCATAGATTTCTCTTCCTTATAGGTATCTTTTAACTCATTATTTGAGGGCCGACCCTATATGTATTTATCTATTAGACTGTGTTGTATTTGTCGTCTAAAGTCCACTCGCTATACAAGCGGTTTCCCCATCTGACGTCTACATCTACTTCGGTATGATCCCATGATATTTCGTTTACTATACAATTACATCTGCTAGCAATGTCTTTAATATATTCCTCTGACCAAGGAAAGAAGTCAACCCATTGTGCTTGTGGGTTATCATGTGTAATGCCAGGATTCATACGCCAGTATATCTTTCCACCCGGCTTAACCATATGCACTACATTACCAATTTGACGTTCAATTTCTGTTTGATCGCCAAAGTTAATGCTACCTAATGCTAGTGCAACATCATACTTGTTTAAGTGTTCGGGTGCATATTCATTTACACCAATTATAAAATCAGCATTTTCGTTGAAAGGATCAATGCCAATTAGCTTGTCGCCAAAGTATTGTTTCCATTCGTTATCACCGCAACCTACATCAATAATCTTTGCTGGGTTGCTCTTAGTAAGTTTAGCAAGTAACTCCTTGCCTGTTCTGCGTGTGTCCCATTTCAACTGCTGAACCCAATAGGTTCCTTCTTCTTCTGCATTATCGTTAGGACCAAAATACCTAGCTAGCGTAGCTTCATCTAGCCAGTACTGCATACGCATAAATGATTTAAACATCTCAGGATACTTTTCTGCATAGTCTGTTACACTAATATTGTAACGCATCTTAATAAAGTTAGCTAAGTCTGCTGTAATCTTTTTATTAACTCTCATTAGTTAACTCACCTGCAAGTGGAAATATACCTGCGATTACTTTAGCACATGCCATTGCGATTTCCATGTGTTCTTTTTGTGTTCCATTACTACCACGCAATTCAATATAGTGTACCCAACTACGGATACTACCTTGCATGTACAATGTAGTCTTAGTAAGTCCTTCTGGCAATACTTTACGTGCTTGCTCTTTAGCAATACCTTTTTCAATAGCATTGTCATAGATAACTTTTGCAGCTTCTGCAATAAACTTTTGTTGTGAGTCCCACCAAACCTGTAATGCTACATCATCAGTTTCAATACTGTTCTGCCTGTTCTTTGGATCTTGCAAACGTGCTTCGCTGTATTCAAACATATCACCTTGTGCTTCTGGATCAGCATAACGCTGGCTAAACTCTTGGAAAGCAAAACTACGATGTCGTACAATTTGGTGTGCAATATCACGTGTAGTTTTAATTTCTAGTGTAGCATTAACCATTTCCAGAGGTGACCAATGTTGATGTTTAATCAAATACTTGATTAGTCGCTCGCTTGTTTCGTGGTTAATCTGTGCTGATGGGTTACTAACTTTTGCACAAAATGCAATTAGATCTTGTAAATTTTCAAGTCCTTCTTCTTTGTAATGATTGGTTGCTTTTGAATAGCATACTAGTTTGACTGACATTCTTATTCCTCTTTATCTGTCTTAATTTTCAATATTAGGGTCTTACTTCCATAACCGTTATCTTCTTTAGTAAAGCTAAATTCACTTACACTAAGGTCTAGGTTAAAAATTCCGTTGCTGTCTTGAATACGTATTTCGTCTACGTCATCAAATGTTTTATCTTTCTCTAACATCTTATGAAGTTCTTTGTATCCACATTGAACTCCTGCATCATACATCTCAGGGCCAAACTTAAAAACTTCGTATAGTGAGTTTCTGTATGTCTTTCTGGAAGTTGTTTCTGCTTTTAGCATAGTACTAACTACTGCATAAAATGCTTGATGCTTGTCTTCGAGGCTTAGCTTATACCACCACTTAGCATTGTCTTTAGCGTTTATCTTTATAGGTTTTGTTTTTATTTCGTTTGACATTTTTTCTAACTGTTTTACAAAGTGACTAAAGCTCTCATCTGACATTTAAATATTCTTCTTTAGGTTAAAACTATATACATAGTATATTAAATTTGCTTAGTTGTCAATGATTATTCCACTTTTTAATCAGTTGACTTAAATCTACAGTAGTGTTTGCTTTTACAGTAGGCTTATGTTTCTTGTTTTTCTTAATAGCTACAGTGTAAGCACCTGTGTTTCTACCTTTAGAGGCATGTTGACAGTGTTTATTAGCATGTACCCAAGCAATTAGTTCTTCACCAATTTGTCCGTGTCCTGTAATAACTGTAGTTGCTTTAATGTCGTTGAAGTAACAGTCTGCTACATGTTCGCTAAATGTCTTCCAAGCTTCATGTACTGTTTGTCCGTGTAAGTCTATTTGATTCATAGTTTCATAACAAATTCTCTGCCATTGAAATTGGCAACGTATATGTTCCGTTTTAAGTGATTAAAGTTTAAGGGGATTCCTTGTAGGTCTGTTCTTATCATATTATTGTGGTGTGATATATACTGCACTTCAACTGTCTGATCGTTGTCTGTACAGTGTACGTTTATTAACTCTGGAATTTCAATTCCTTCTATTTTATTTGCCATCTAACCATCCTTGTGCTCCTGCAAACTTTGCGAGAAAGGCATCTTTCTCAGTATACAAGATTAGTTTATCCTTATCAATATAATAGGGATATCGCATCTTACGTAGCAAATTAATTAAATTATTTGCATTTAGCTTAGGTGACTCGAACACCCAACTATCGTAAGATTTACTTAGTATACGCTGACCTACCTTTGTTAGCCGTAAGGTCTGCGTATTTTTAAAAACTGCCTTAATCTCTAAATCAATTGAAAATAGTTTGATTATATCAGTTTGAACTTTTCGAGTTTCTAGTAACTGTTTCGCCATGAGTCAATTTTACTACGCTAAACTGATCAGAATTAAACTTTTTATTAAGTCTGTCTGAAAGGTTAAATGCGTGTCCACTGTTTGAGAAACTTACTTTCTTATACTTAGGCCCAGGGTAGTTTACTAGTGTGTTCATGGTCCTTAAATTAATTGGTTTGTTCTCATAATACACTGCATAAATTGCGCCTGCTTCTAAAATCTGTTCACTGTTGTAACTTTTATCTACTTGGTCGAGTATAATGTTTGGTTTTGGTCTAGCCATTAGTATTTGTTTCTCCTATTACTTGTATTTATACAAATGGAAGATAAAACTAGACTTAACGGTTTATTATTTTACTATTTGACACCACCTGTTGTGAATGATGCACCTGCTGCCGTTATGCAAGCTAAGTTATGCTCTGCACTAACTAACAACATGGTATACTCTTTTGTTTCTAAGTTCATTAAAAGGATAATACCATCGAATGGATCACTTGGCATATACTCTTTTGGTTTATGTCCTGAGCCAATCATAACTTGTCCTTTAGCTTGTAACCAACCTTTAATATAGGGTATACTGTTACACATAATAGGACGTGATGCAGATATCCATTGCTGGCTTTGATTCTTCTTAGGTACAGCATCTGGGGCTTCTTCTTCTGGAACTGTTGGGTCTGTGTATTGATCTCCGTCTAGTAAACTATTTGGTCCGGTAGTCTGTGCTATTGCTCCACTAGTATATGCTACTGCTAATAGAATGAGTGTCGCAAAAAACATAATTGAATTAAATGGAAGATGTTTCATTTTTTGGTTCCGATTTTGCTTTCTTAAGATTTAAGTTCATATCCCACTCAGTGAAATAGGGGCCTCTAGTCTCATATTTGTCAACTGTCTCTAATTTTGGACAAAATGCATGTTGCCAGCCCATGCCAGTATATTTTAAAATATAATAGCCTGCAACAAATACTGTTTTACCAGTCTTAGTCTTTTTAAATGCGGGTAGCGTAGGGTGCTCTTCAGGGTGTAATTCTGTTGCGTTTGTAGGTAGTCCCTTATAAATTTGTGTAGTTGTGTCTGTAGGCGCTACAGTAGCTGATTTGAAGCCCTGTAGGGTGTCTAACAGCGTCTTTGTGTTCTCAATTTGATTAAAGAACTCATAGCCTTCAGGTATTTTACGTATAGTTCCTATCTTCATATAAGGACTTTCAACGATCCAATACTTGTCAGTAATGATTTCTTTAATCTTATGAGCCATTTAATTATACTGCTTTTAGTTGTTTAACTTCGACAATATTTGCCATTCGGAAACTACGAAAGCCATTAGCATTTGTATCCCAAACACTCATTACTTCTTCGTTAATTTTACGAATCTTTTCCTGTGTTAGAGGATCTTTCTTAGTTGCTGGTGGTAGAACATTCTTACTCAATGTACAGCTCATTATACGTTTGTCGCCGTTAATTTTGTTAAATGTAACTTCCATAATATTATCACGAAGCTGAAGTTCAAGTTCAGTTCGTTCTACTTTAGTGCCAGTCATCAAGTTGATGCCTTCTGCTGTATCGATTACCATTAGTATGCTTCCTTTAATAGGTTAAATGTATGTTTCCAATCTGTAACTGTAAACGTTCTATCTTGTGTACTGTTTCTAGCTTCGATTGCGTTTTTTAGTGGCCTGTCGTTACCACCTTCTTGCATCATATCTCCGTAGAAATAAACATGCATATCGTCAAAGTCCTTTAGTATCTGACTTTTGTCTTTACCAATTGGAGCAATGTCAATTCCTGTTGCACCTGCTACATGTGCATTAAGTCCTGTTGATGCGTACAATGCATTAAACTGTGTTGCAATAACTGCACGTTCGCCCATATCAGCATCATAGTCTACATAAGCGGCACGTTGTTCTGTTGTTGCGCCTCTGCCTAGTACACTAAAGTTTACCATACCAGGACGTTGTTCAATGTGTGTTCCAGTTCTGATTTTAAAGTTTGATTCTTGTAATGCGTTTTCTAAGAATGCATTTGCATCTGCTTCAATTGTCCATGGATTATTGAAGATGTTCTCTCCTCTTTCCCATATACTATTTCCACTGCAATTGTATGAACGTATTACTGCATGCATTGTATCTTTGCCTAGTTGTTCTAAAGTTTTAGGATAGTCACTGCCCGTTACAATATATACTTTATGATACTCTACAAACTTTTTAAAGAACTTTTTGAACTCTGGGTCCATTAAAGTTCTACTAAGTGTTAGTGTACCATCTACATCAAATACATATGCTCTAAGTTTGTGCATTAGCATAGCTCCTATTTAGATACGTAGAATGATCTTGAGCCTTTTCTACAATACGTTGCATATCCCATTTACCACAGAACTTCATAAAGTGTATGCCTACTTGTCCTTTGTGTTCTTTTTGGACTTGTTCAACAATAGCTTCATCTAACGAAGCCTTAATGTTATCAGGCTGTTGTGTTAAATCAATAATGTGTTTGTTACGTTCGTAATCTTCTAGTACACGATGCTCAACACCTTCATGATCTACCCAACGTTGTAGCATAAAGTTATTCCAGTTATAGCCCTTAGACTCTTTATCTGCAAACGCTTCTTGCATACCAACCTTGTTCTTAGTGCCTTTCTTACGAGCACCTGGGCATGCACTAAACACGTTGTCACTTGTGTCGCCTCGAATACATTTCTCAAACAACAACCACTGCGGGTCTCCAAGGAGTTTAGGTTCCTTAGTTTTTTTATCCATTACAGGCTTACCACGGTCATCAAAGATGCCTTCTGTAGTAATTAGCTGTCCAGTAATACCATTATACTGTTGTACGTTAGGGCCTAGTAACTGATAAAAGTCGCTGTCACTTGATACTATGCAATGCTTATCGTTAGGGTGATTCTGGATCCACCTAGCAATAAAGTCATCTGCTTCACATTCACTGTGTTGTAATACTGTAACATTAGTACGTTTCTCGAAGAATGCTTTTAGTTCATCAAATGCTTCCCAAAATGCACGATCCTCATCTTGCTCAGTTTCGTTAAGTGCGGCACGTGCTACACTACGATTTCGCTTATAAGGTTCATATGCATCTTTACGCCAACTACGTCCTTCAAGACATAAAACAACATGTGTGCCTTTTTGCTCACGCCACACCTTGTTAATACTATTAAACATAATGTGATAACTCATACCAATTTTTGTATGCATATCACTACCACGTACTACATGTCTTGCACGAAAGAACATATTCGCTGCATCTACTAAAATATAACTCATCTTCATAGTCCTTATCTAAAATTTATTAACACTATAATAACACAATTATTGATGCATGTCAATCGTTATTGCATTTAAAACATTCTCAGGTGAAGTCTCACCATACGGATCTGAATCAGTTCCAGTTTGATTAAAACCAGGCTCTTCAAACCAATGTGTAATTATTCCTTTATCCACAACCATTGCATAACGCCATGAACGCTGACCAAAGCCAATATGCGTTTTGTCAACTAACATATCCATGCCTGCAGTAAAGTCTCCGTTACCATCTGGTAGTAGCTTAACGTTTTGTAATCCACCCTCAACGACTGTTTGTCCCCAACGGTTCATTACGAAACTATCATTAACACTAATACAATAGATGTCTTCAATTCCTGCACTATAAAATGCATCTGCATTTTCTTCAAAACCTGGCAACTGCATCGTAGAGCATGTTGGTGTAAATGCACCTGGAAGTGAAAATACTAATACACGCTTATGAGCAAACACATCTACATTTGCTAGGTCTTGCCACTTAAATGGGTTGTCCCCACTGATACTATCATCACGCACACGTGTTTTCCACGTTGTGTTTGGTACGCTCATTCCTATTTTATTCATAATTATTCCTACGTTGTTTCCTTAAACCCTGGGTCCTCAGATATCTGCCTACATAGTCCTGTAAACCAACTGTCAACGATTTCGTTTTCATTTGCTCCACTGTAGCCAGCATCCAATAACTTCTTAACAAAGATATTATTCCATTCCAACTCAAAGTATCCATCACCTGGATTTGACTTGTCATAGTTAATATCTAATACTTTAACAAAAGGTTCTCCCTTTGCTGTAGCTTTGTCTTTTTCACTTACTTCTTTCTTTTTTTCAACTGGTGCTTTTTTAAACATTCCTGTTATTTTTTCACCTAGTGTTTTATCTTTTTTAGCCATACTTACCATCCTATTTTTTCCCACGGTACATCCTTATCACCAAAGTGTCCGTATGTACAATTCGCACTGTACTTGTTAAAGTTAAACAAATCAAACTTATCAATGATTCCCTTTGGTGTAAGGTCAACATTGTTCTTAATAAAGTTCTGAATTGATCTGTTGTGTCCATTAGAATCTACATAAATGCTAGTAGGTTCCTTTACGCCAATAGCATAGCTTAATTGGATATTACACCAATCTGCCATATCGTCTGCTATTACATTTTTTGCTAACCAACGTGCCATGTAAGCCGCTGAACGATCAACCTTAGTAGGATCTTTTCCACTAAATGCTCCACCGCCATGTGGTGCAAATCCACCATATGTGTCTACGATAATCTTACGTCCTGTTACACCAGTGTCTCCATCTGGTCCACCAATAACAAAGTTGCCTGTTGGGTTAATATGCCATACAGTATTTTTGTCAATTAAATCGCCTAATACCTTTTCACATGCACTCCTAACAGGACCTACAACACTATGAACAAATCCGTCCTTGTGCTGATGTGATACTACAATTTGATCAATACGCTTAGGCTTACCACCTTCGTACTGCACACTAATTTGTGACTTAGCATCTGGTAGTAAAAACTCATATCCATCTAAACGCATAAATTTAAGTTCTTGTAGAATCTTATGCGAGAAGTAAATAGGTGCTGGCATAAATGCTTCGTTCTCATTACTTGCATAGCCAAACATCATTCCCTGATCTCCTGCTCCAAAGTCATTAGTACCTAAACCAATGTCTCCACTTTGTGCATGAATCTCATTATAGATTTTTAGTTTATCCCAATGGAATCCATCTTGTTCGTAGCCAATCTCTTTGACTTTATTCTTAATTAACTCTTTAACATCATCGTCACTGACATTGAAGTTTTTTACCTCGCCCGCTACCGTAACATGGTTAGTGGTTACAAGTGTCTCTACAGCAACTCGTGTTGTCTCATCACCGTTCTTTAGTCCTGCGTCAACTAGTACATCTGAGATTTGGTCTGCTACCTTATCTGGATGCCCATCACTGACACTTTCGCTTGTAAAAATATAACTTCCTTCGTTCATAGTTTGTTTACCTTATGTATTATTGTATCTATTAGACTTCCTAGCCCATTCCGTCTTTGAGAAGTTAGAAGTTCTTTTACTCCTAAGTTGTCAAAGCTAGCTTTATTCAATTGTTTTGAATCTGCAACTGGTATATCTGAAAAGCAATCGCATACTACATGTGTAATACCTTTTGTAATCATTGCATCACTATCATAATATACTTTGACCTTTTCTTCAACTATACCAACATCAACCCATATCTTAGACATGCATCCGCCTATAAGATTCTCTTTAGTTCTTAATGCTTCTGGCAATGTTGTAGGCAACCTAGCTAAATCTATAAGATGTACTAGTCTTTCTGTGCCTTCTAGCATGGACAAGTCATCTGCCCAATCCGTTATTTTACTCATTTAATATACTTGTCTACTAGCTTCTTGCCAATGTAAACAACGGCTAATACTGTTACTAATATAATAGCTTCAAAGTATAAGTTACCTTCACTGCTATCTACTGTAATACCTTTAGTCGTTATTTCTATACGGCAATCTTCGCATTGTGTTTCTGTTGTGTTATCCATTTTATCCTTCATTACTTAAATTCCATACAACCATGTTAGGCTTACATTCCTGCTTTACGTAAGTCGTCTTCCAAGTCTCTTGGGTACTTGGCTTGCATAGCCTTCTTATGTGCTTCAGACTTATACTTGCGTTGTTTAGCAAAGTGCGATACATAGTCATCATAATCCTTAGGTTCCCCAGGCGTTTCCGAAGAGGGATATGTGTAATCTTGGGGTAAATCTCCAGCCTTTTTCCATGCAGATATTTGCAACTTCCTGCACATTGAGATTATATTCTTCACTGCGTCCGCCCATCGGCATAAGATAGACCGGACATTCAACTCCACCATCGCGATATGCTTGAACAGCTCTACCGGCTTCTTCAATATCAGTACGATCAGCGACAACAAACTTAAGATAAAGGTCGCTGTTGTCAACAAGGCTATACTCAAAAGCAACTTTAGGTTTAATAGCATCTTCCCAAGATTCTCCTGAAACGCTAAGTTTTGGGGAACAACTCCAAGTGACTGTAATGTCGTCATTGTCGTTGAGATATTTAAACAAGTCTTCGTGTAAGTGTTGTGTAGTGTTTGTTTCAAATGTAACATTTTTTAAATCTGCCATCTTAGGGTGCTTAAATAACTCAACGTATACTCGTTGCCAAGCTAATAAGGGTTCTCCACCAGTCATAATCAAGTGTATGTCTTGACCATTATCGCAAGTCCACTTGCCTTCGGGAGTTAAACTTAATAAGTGTTCAACAACTTCATCTACTTCTGCTTGCTTATTATACTCTTTAAACTCAGGATAGATACTTGCATAAGTATCGCACCCTGTATGTATAATAGGTAAGTCAGTAAACTTTTCTGTTGTTTGATGAACACCTTCTGTGATTAGGCCCAATACTTCTTCATTGTATCGTTGCCCTGCGGTGTGCTTCTCTGCTCTACTTGGTTCTGACCTAGGCAATCCAAAGTTCATGCAACGAAAGTTACAACCAAATGTACGTAAAAATACACTTGGTACACCTACAAACTTACCTTCGCCTTGCACACTGTAGAATGCTTCGCTATACCTTAATTTCAATGTCCTGCTCCTTTACTGCTTTTTGAATCGAATGTCGTACTGTGCAGAACCATCAGCAAATCTAATAGTACTATGCGAGTAGACAAGAGTAGTTACATTATTGTATGTCGGATTGTCTTCACAAACTGTCTGTCTTTTATAACCAATTATGTTTTTCTTTGTTGCGTTGTTTTTACCAATTTGAGATCCAATAACAGCGCCTGTTGCAGTAGCAATTGTTTTGCCGTTGCCTTTGCCTACGTTAGATCCTACAACACCACCAATGATAGCACCAAAAAGTTGCTGTATAGTAACTTCGCCACCGTCATTGCCGTAAATTGGAATGTCTACTTCTTGACATTGCCTGTTGTTTGTTTGTTGTTGTGTAGTAACAGTTTTATAATGATGCTTGACATATCCGTCAACTTTCACTGCTGAATGCGAATCTGCTTGTGCCGCACCAGTTACTAACAAAAATATTAAAATACCTGCACTCAGTGCCATTACTTCTTTTATATTGAACATGCTAATCTCCTTTATTAAGTTTATTATTTGTCTCATTTACAGTACTAAGTATACTATGATTTACTTCCTTTGTCAAGGCTTTTACGTCTTTTGGGAAACAATTACCACTATAACCTAGTGTTCCTTGACTATTTGGTGCATCCATGTGTGTTTTACCAATAGTGTCAAATCTAGCTAAGGTACTAGTAATAGTGCCATAGTCTACTTCAGGTGGTAGGTTAGCATATAGCTCATGGAACCATGCAACCTTAGTAGCTAGCCAAGAATTGTGTGTATATTTGATCATGCTTGCTGTACGTCTGTTTGTAAATACACATTCAGTTATGTTACGTTGGAACACATCTGCCCACCAAAAAGCATCTGCTCTGTTGTTATCATGATGTCCTAGTATAAATGTATGTTGATTCTTAAAGTCTTCTTCTGCGTGTGCTTCTCTTAAGAACTCTGGATTGTATACTACATTAACATCATAGTTTTGTAGCAAGTCTGGTGTTACTGTGCTTTTGATTAGTATCTTTGAACGATAATCACACATAGATAATACTTGCTGTATCATACTATCGTCGCAACTTCCGTCTGGGTTGCTTGGTGTTGGTACCGCAATAATAATTCCATCAGCGGCAATTGCAGCATCTAATGGATCTACATCTGGATATAATTTTGGGTCTACTTTAATTACTTCTATGTCTGTTGTTTCAGTTAGAAAGTTTGCTACGGTTCCTCCTACGAAACCACAACCGAATACGGCTATCTTCATAATATTTCCTTATAGTGTTTATTCTTTGAAAGTGCTATGTTTAGCAGTTCCACTTGTGCTTTTGTACGATCCTGGACCACACTGTTTTTCACATGTACTAGGTGATTGTCCTTGATGTTTAAAACTCTCAATCAATGCTAGCCAAGTAGGACTAGACAATATTGTTTCCATTGTATGCTTAGATGCATCTAAGTCTGCTTCAACTGTTAATCCTCTTGCTTCGCCCCATTCTTTAAAAAAGTTATACTGCCTAGTAGTGTTTAAAAAACAACAAGGCTTTAATATATTACTTGCTGATAAAAACATTGGCATTCCATTTTCTGTACATCTAGGTCTAATCATTGTGGCAACCCTGGAACTCCAGATAAGCCTAAGGCTTCTCCTTCTAGATTGTTTTTCCACATAAAGATTTCAGGTGTTTCATGTTTATATGCTCCATGGCCTCGTTCACTTGTTACTGGTGTAAATCTTATTCCCATGCTTTCAGCTAGCCTACGTGCTTCTGGAACTTGATGTATGTTATATGGAAACACTAACATCTTCCATTCAACTGTAGCTCGGGTTTTACTCATTGCTTGCATACCTGCTATTATACTTGACCATTGCATACGTTCACGATATATTCCGTTAGTATCTTCTAACCCATCTACACTAAATGTAAAGTTATGGTACTTCTTCCAATCAGCTTTAGCTAATTCGTCCCACCACTTTTGTTTTTTATAGCTACCATTTGTATGTATTAATAGTCTCTTTTCCCTTGCAATTGCATAGTGACATATTTCTATAAAGTCTGGATGATAAATTGGATCACCATAGCAACCTACAAATAATAAAGACTTGTAATGGTCTTGGTCTATAATATTTTTCACTAGTTGTAAATCAATATGTCCAACGTCCCAATCTTCTCTATTCTCTTTAGGATCGTTGCGTGGACATGCTGAACATCCTAGTGTGCATTTAGTAGTAAGTTCAATTTCTAATGAGTTAGATATATACATTGCTACATTATTTATGCAATGACATTAGGCTCCACCCATTGGTATTTTGTAAACATTTCATTAGCCATTGCTATTTTAGATTTCCAATTGGGATGTGGCTCTTCACCTATTGCTTCTAGTAAATGCCTATACTCAACTTTACTTCCACCCATAAGCCTACTAATATCAACAATGTGATTAGGTGCTAGTGTGCTTAGGTAAGGAAAGTTTACACGTTCGTTACGATCGTCAATACGTTGTATCCATTCTGTACGCAACTGTGCGTGATTTGCATGATAGATGTCATGGTGTGTTAAGTCTTTTAGCCTATCTGATATCATGCTTGCATAGTCGCCTGCGTGAATACAAATGTTCTTAGTAACTTTTACTTCATGCTTTTTAAATCTAGATGCAAAGTCATACGTTAATGCATGCTCGGGAGTAAAGTGGTTAGAGATGCGTGTAGTTAGCTTTGTGTAGTCTTTATTACAAGCCATTGCATCACACCAAGCTATGTGCTCATCATACGTGCTAGGCTTCTCGTTAAGTATCTTAGCAGGTATCTTGTGACTAAGCACAGAGTTCCATGTTCCAATAGATTGATTAAAGTATAGAGGTTCTTCAAATGTTTTAGTAGTACGACTTGATTGTGCAATTGGCGTATGCTTAAAGTTGCCTTTGTATTGTCCGAAGTTGCTGTGGCTATTAATAAACCACGATAGCCATGTACCAAGGAATCCCTGATCGTGCCATAACATGTATAGTTCTTTATTGTTCATTTATTTCTCTCAGTTAATTAAATTAGAATACTTTGTTAGTTTAAGTCGTTTTACTGTTTTCCTAGCATTTAGTTCTTCGTTAGTAATGTATCCATTCTCTACTAACAAGTCTAACATCAATGCTACATCTCCTGCTTCTTCTAGTAACGAAGCAATCTTCTTTTTATCTACTCCCCATCTTGCTATCTTCATGCACGACTGTACTAGTTCGCCACATTCTTCTGCTGTGATAGCCATAAGTTCTGTTTGCCTATCAAGGTTTGATATATTAATATCTTCTACGAACAGATTTAGTTGTGTCATTTTGTTTTCATCTTCCCTAAGTTTACGCCCCATAAAATCATAGTAGCTTTCACGTTTCTCCATTGTCTTTCTTTCTTAATGTAACAGATTGATCGTCATTAATAATCCATTCTAGATCTTGATCATCACTCCATCCTGCTTGATCAATTGCGCCTGGTGGAAATTCAATAAACAGTTCTTTTGTTTTTCCATCTTCCTGCACAACTACAATCCAGTTCTTGTCATCAATTTTTGTATAGTTCATCGTCTGTAGCTCCCATCTATATTGTGTGTTCTTGAATTACTCCACGCCCAAGCTAAACAGTTATACCAAGCATAACCGTCAACCCTGAGTTTACGATACCATTTAACAAACAGCCTGTACCTAGTCCCAAAGATGCTCATAGTATTTTCCAAAGAATAAAAACCCTTTCCTCATTCTATCATGATGATTAGTAAGTGCATCCTTGTCAATCTTATAAGTATGATCAGGTCCATATTTCATTTCAGAAGTACCATCACCTTTGCCAGTATCTGTCCAGGACACATCCCAATTACCTTCTCCAAATGTATTGTCATCATCAGTTATCTTTTGGCCGAATGCCCAGATCATTTCATTAATAATCCACTCCCACCTTGGCCCGAAGTTGTCGTCCATGTCTCCATGTTTTTCATAAGCAACTGCTTCTGCTTTTGTCCACCTTAGTGTTTTTGGTACATCTTTTTGATCTACCCAAGGGATACCATGTGATGTATCTCTAAGCTGAATCAACATAGGATGGATAATATGTGATAGTGTTTGGTCCATGCTGTACGTATCCCATCTTTCTATTTGAACTTTGATCTTCTGTTTAGGTTCATATCCAATCCAATTGGTAAACCTGTTCCAACTAGGATAATTTCCTATATTAACTTTCATTATATTTCACCACTTTTACGTTTTGGCCTTTTCCGCTAAGGCGCCATTGTTTGGCAAATCCGTATGCCAACTTCTTTGTAGCAAACGTCTCAGGCTTTAAGTCCCAACAATGTGTGCTATTATTTTTTGTAATGTAAATCCAGTCATCAACTGACAACATTACTTTTACTGCATATGTCATTATTTACTCTCCCAATGTTCGTGACAGCGAGGCTCATATGTTTCTGCTCCGCCGACTTTAACCCTAGATGAGTGTCTGGTTGCTTTTAACCGTTGTGTCTTTCCTGCATCCATTCCACATATAGTACAAAATGCTTTTATTTTAACAACCTCGTCTGCGAGTGCTAGCATTCTGCTTGTAGTCTCAAATGGAACTCCACGACTGTCTTGGTCGAGTCCTGCAACTACAAAGTTAACTCCTTCTCTTAACCCTTCTTCTACAAACCACATAGCTTCGTTCATATCAAAAAACTGTACTTCATCAATAAACACTGAGTGGTAGTTGTAAGGCTTAATTGTGTAATTATCTTTTACTAGTTCTAAATCAATTACTGCTACAGCCGGGTGCTTTAATTGATTGTGTGTTACTATAAAGTTACTGTCATACCTGTCATCAACAATTGGCTTTAGTACTAATACTTTATGTCCACCATGCTCAATGAATAGTAGCCTCTTTAGAAGCTCACTACTCTTACCTGCGAACATAGGGCCAGCTATTACTTCTAGCTTGCCCCTTTTATATGTTCCCGACATTAAAACATCACCTTATAGCTTACGCCTGCTGTACCCATGTTTTCACTTGTTCCTGCATAGTTAGTACGTAGTTCAATGTTAGCTGTAAAAGCTGTATTCTCTGTTGGGTTGTAGTTATAAAACAATCCAAAGTCTACTTCTCTTTTAGGAGCTTCTAATGAGCTACTCATATTAGAACTATTAATGTCTCCATTAGTACTAACACTAGTTGGCAAGTTAAAGTGTGCTTTACCACTTGTAATGCTAACTGGCATACTTGTTACAAACCCAAATGTACTTCTTGTGTTTATAGTTTGCGAGAAGCCTAGTGTAGCACTGTTAGACATCATAATGTCTGCACTCTTAAGCATTGAACTGTTATCAACATCTAGTTTTGTTGCACCAATTGTTGCACTACCATAAAACTTTAATCCATCTCCCATGTCAATGCTTTCATTGTAACCAATGTATGCTGTGTTACTACCATCTACTTTCATTAAGCTACTGTTTGCATAGTTACCTAAGTAAGTGTCTGATTCGTTAACAAGACCTAATGAGAACTTATCGTATGTTTGTAGCAAGCTGATGTTATTATTAGTTTCGTTAATGCTTAGGAATGTACTTCCGTTACCTGTTGGGATAACTGTTCCACCTGAGAAACCAATGTAGTAGTCTGGTGCAAAACCATTCTTAGCGGCTTCCACTGGACTTGTAGTACGTGTGTCGTTTACTTGTACCATGCTGTTAGCATCAAAGTAATAGTCTCTGTCGTATGCATCAACAACCATAACACTTGTTAGTGATGAGATACTTCCACCTTGTACTGCAATTGTTCCACTGTTACTTACATCTACCTTGCCACCTGTAACTCGTCCTGTAGTAGGAAGTCCAATAGCACCTTGTGGTAGTGTAGCTTCGTTTAAGTCTAGCAATCCTTGTCCATGTACGTTTACATCATAGCCTACAATATCTTTGCTGGCTGTGTTTAGCAACAACTTAGACAAGTTAGCACCTGTCATGTGTGGCCACATTTGGTGTACAATTGCAACTGCACCTGATACCATTGGAGCCGCTTGTGACGTACCACTGTTAGTTCTGTACTCTCCATTGTTATCTGTACTTGCAACATAACGTCCTGGCGCCATCAAATACCTATCACTAATACGTGCATCACTTGCACATGTATTTGTACCAGCTACAACATCAAAACACATTGTACCAGCTTTGTTACTGCTACGGTCAATTTTACCTAAACGTGTATCATAGTTACCAACAAGTAAAACCCTGTCACCAACTTCTGCATCTAGTGCAATAAAGCCTGGCTGTCCAACAACGTCTGTACCTTGGTTACCTGCTGACATTACTAGTACTGCTTCGTGTCCTTTCATTGCGTTAACAATGTTCTTATAATAATGTTGACTGTCTAGTAGTCCTGCATAACCAAACTTATCAAATGTAATACCATTACGTCCACGTGTGTCTGTTGACATAAACATTCCATCTGACATCTTAGTAATTGAGTTCTTGTATGTGTTATCAAAGTTATAGTTAGCACTCATATTAATTACATCAGCACCATTTTCAACTGCCCATTCAATTGCTTCGTCTACAACTGTAAAGTCAAATGATCCTGCATCGTATGCTGTCTTTGCAATTAGCAAGTCTGCATCATAAGCAACACCTGTAGTACCTACACCATCTAAGTTTGCGGCTGCAATACCTGCAACGTGTGTTCCGTGTGAGTACTTGTTAAGATCATCTATTGTTTCAATACCTAACCTACAGCTACGTGTGAAACATTTTGTACCTTTAATGCTGTCTTTAAATTCCGTATGGTCCATATCAATACCAGTATCAAGTATAGCAATAGTAGAACCTTTACCAGTGTAACCTCTGCTCCATGCAGCCGGTGCACCAATAGTTTCTAAGTGATTACCATAATGCTTAGACAATACTGTGTCTGTATATGTTTGATTGATTCTGCTATTCATTGCCCATACTGCGTTACGATATGTTTCAGTATCTGTATATGTAACATCGTTTCTTGCAAGATATTCTGCTTCAGTAATTACTACGACTACTGGCTTGTCTTCTTCAACAACCTCAACAACCTCAACTACTTCTTCAACTACTTCTACTTCTGCAACTACTTCTTCAACTACAACAACTGGTTCAACAACCAATGCGTATGTACGTATAACAGTACGCTCTACCTTTGTCTCTGTTTCTACAGTATTTGTAATTGATGTTGTTTTTGTAGTGTTAGTAGAACCTTTAGTTCCATCACTATATAATGTAATAGCATTAACATTTTCCCAAGCCTGTTTCTTAATTGGGGTTGAGAATGTTTTAGTAACTACTGCATACTCTGTTACGTTGTTGTCAACTGTTTCTTCTACAACTACAGTATTACTTGTTTCTGAGATAGTTCCACGTGTAGTAATTACACCATTAGTATTAACATAACTTGTGCTTACTAGTGTAACCTTTGCTTCAACTTTGTTAAGTAGCAAATTGTACTTTGAGATTTCTTCTACTTGGAAAGCGTACCTTAGCTTAAGGTTCTGAAACCAACCGTACTTACTAAACAAGTGATCATACTTGTCAATCAAACCCTTGTAAGATTTATTAGAACGATTGTAGTTTTTTACCATTGAAGTGGAAAAGCTAATTTGTAATCCACTGTTTAGACCACTTGCGTAATCATAGTAACTCTTAAATGCTGGTGCGGCGTATGCTGTGCTTGTTAAACAAATTGTTAGCAGTGCCGTAATTAGTAACTTTTTCATAGTGTTGTCTCCTGACGTGTTATAAAACTGTTAAATTTCTAACTTGTATATATATTATACGATGAAACAGGGTGGTTGTCAACCGAAAAGTCTTGGTTTATTTGATTTATTTTGAAAGTTTTTGTATAAAACGGTGTTTTTCTACTTTAGTAGGCACATCAACGCCCATTTCAGTCAATATGTCTGAAAATACAGTCTTATATAGCTGAAGTTCTTGCAATACTTTGCCTACATCTATATCTATACCGTCGTGCTGTATTATTATGCTAGGCTGTGCAGAAGAAGTTGTTATTGAGTTGTTGTTCAGTGGTATTGTAGTTCCGTTTGATGTTATAAACGATCCACTACTAGCGTTACTAATTGTAGTAATAGGGCCAAGTGTTCCTTTGCCCTGTACTGTTGAAGTTACAAGTCCACCTGAGTAATGTTTTTGAGCTGACATTATGCTTGTCCGTAGTTACGTTCGCCTTCCCATGGAAATACAATCCATTGGTCACGTTCCATTTTGTTTATCTCTAATGCTGTATAATCACAGTCGCCAAAGCCACTGCCACCATTGTCAATTAGACATGCTGTACGAACATTGCTACCCCATATACTATCCCATGCTGGGCTGTCTGGTAAACATCCACCTCGCCAGTCTTGTTTAATCCAAGACAGTGTACGACCGGAATCATTAATGTCGTCCATAATTAGAATGTTCTTTTTGTTGTAAGACTTAAAGTCTTCTGTACCATCATAACCAAGTGCATCTTCGGCCATCCATGTATTGCTTTCTGGGCCGTACATTTCGTTAGTATCACGGAACCTAACATCTAATGCATGCATTGGAATACCAGTTGAGTTGGACATAATTACGGCTGGAACTAATCCACCACGTGTTAATCCTACAATGTAATCTGGACGCCAACCATCAGCTGCCATTAAATTTCCAATGACTTGAATCTGATGTTCAATGTCTTTCCATGTATAATATACTTTTTCTATCATCTTGGTGCAAACTCCTGTTGTAATTTAATGTTGTTAAAGAATTCAGTTTTAGTTCCTGGGTCTGTGTTAAACGAGCCTTCTAATACTGTTGTCTGTGTTAGACTACTATGTGCCATAATGCCTCTGTTCTCACAACAACCGTGTGTTGCTTGAATATAAACACCTACGTTTTTACTACCTGTTGCTTTCATAATTTCAGCGGTAATATCATTACATAGTTCTTCTTGTAACGTTCCACGCCTTGCACACCATTGTGCAATACGAGTATACTTTGATAAACCAATTAACTTCTCAGATGCAATAATACCTATGTATGCAACTCCTTTAACTGGTTGATGATGATGTGAACATACACTTGTAAGTTCACTACGGATAACTAGCATACCTCTATAACCTTCACTTATATGGTTAGGAAATGCTGTTGCGTTTGGGATGGGTTCATATCGCCCACTCATTAATTCTTTGATATACATCTTTGCTAGACGTCTACCTGTGTCTTTACTGTTAGGATCGTTTTCTCGATCAATTAGTAAACTGTCAAGAACAGCCTCAAACTTAGGAACTAGTTCTTCAATTAGTTCTTCCTTGTCGCCTTCTTGCATTACTTCTGAAATGTTATCGCCTGCCCAGTAACGTATGTTGCCTAGTTTTAGGCGGGCCTTTATTTGTTCTGACTTAGTCATTCTGTTCTCCGAGTTTAAGACGTGGATGTCTTATTGTTTTTGATATAATAATTATACGCTGTCTTTACTATTGTGTCAAGCCCATAATTTGGTGTCCATTTTAATACCCTGTTAGCTAATGTACTGTCTGCTATTAGTGTGGCTGGGTCGCCTGCACGTGCTGGTCCAACTTTATACGTTGGATCTAAAGGCGTGTGCTCTTTTACTGCATTTATAATATCCATGTTGCTGTAACCTTTTCCGTTACCCATGTTAAATCTAAATGCGCCTTTGTTGTTCTCTGTGAAGTCTAATGCCATACCTAAACCTCTAGCAACATCATGTACATGTACGTAATCTCTTACACATGTTCCATCTGGTGTGCCAAAGCCATCGCCATTTAATGTAAACTCTTTGTTATCCAAAGCAAGTTCCATAATCTTAGCAATAATATGTGTAGCTTGTTTCTCCTGTCCAAACTCGCCTTCTAAGTCTGCACCTGCTACGTTAAAGAAGCGACAACTAACACTGTTAATTCCATATGCTGTAGCATAATCTGCTAGCATAATCTCTGTCATACGCTTACTCCAACCATAAGGGTTAACCGGTTCATGCTGTCCAGATTCTGTACATACATCTTCCTTTGGTTCCCCATAAGTTGCGGCACTGCTTGCAAAGACAACACGTTTAACGCCTTGTGCCTTGCATGCATCTAACAATGCAATAGTTGATACAACATTATTTTTGTAGTACTTGCTAGGGTCTAAAACACTAGGGCCTACTAAACTAGTTGCACCAATATGCACCACAGCATCAATATTGAGTAGTAACTGTTGCACTTCAAACGATCCATAGTCTTCGCAATAAAACTCTTTAAAGTAGTTGTGCTTGACTGTGTTGCGATCAACTGCTACTATTTCATGATACTGCGATAACGCCTTACATGTTTGAGCACCAATATAACCACTGGCTCCTGTTACTAGTATTCTCATTTAATACTTTGCCTCCGCTACGTGATCTCTATAACGATTATCGTTACGAGCCCATATGTTCTTCTTGTAGCTTCCTTCCATGATGTCAATCATACGATCGATTGTACCATCAGTCCAGTTACTAATTTTTCCCATGTTCTCACTAGGCCAATCTAGACCAGCTAGAATCTTTTCAACTGCACTGTCTTGACTCCACGGTGTGTAAAGTCTAGTATAGTCGTTAGCAAATGTTTCAGGGAAACTTCTGTATGCAGGATAAACAACATTACAACCTAATGCGTCTGCTTCACTTACGGTATTAGATACCCAGTCTTGCAATGCACAATTGAACATAACTTTAGAATCATTAACTACATTGTAGTAATCATTCTTTTGTAAGTCTTTAAGGATTGTTAGTTTACCATCTTGTTCCATCTGTAACGCACGATCTAAATACTTCTGATTGTTGCTACGTAATGGTCCGCCACTTAGCACTGCAAACTCAACGTCAGGACGTATTGCTTTAACCTTTTCAATAACATCCATAAAAAAGTCTGGCTGTTTCTCTTGATCAAAACGTGCCGCAAATACTACACGGTCACTACGTTCTTTCCATGGTTTAACTTTGTGTTCCACTCTAGTAAGAACTTCTTCCTTACCAAAGCTAAGTCCACTGATATTAAAAATTGGAGCAGTCCAATTAGCAATACGCATATGTGCAACCATTTCTTCGTTTGTTGCTAGTATATGAACGTTAGGAATCTCATTACACATCTGCTCGTATAAAGACATCCACTTGCTCATACCCCATACATGAACAAAGTCATCTGGGTCTACTGCCTGTGCTAAACAACGCAAGAATATTTTAGGTCGTTGCTCTTCTGGTATCTGACACATAATGTATGGTAGAGATTCCATACCAGGTTGAAACATGTCTTCAAAGAAAACAACATCCTCCCCACTACATTCTCCGCTACGCATCATCTGTACTAGATTCATTAGTTGGCTCATTCCAAAGAACGAACGTCCATGTGCATCTAATACTTGTCCAACACTAATTGCTTTAGTGTCGTCAATTGTCTCGCCAGGAACAACTACATATTCTATCCCACGCTTCTTGAAAGCACGTTCACTCCAGTCTTGCAACTGTAATGTATACCTGCCTTCGTAGGGTTCTAACCCCATGTAAAATAGCTTACGCATCTGTCGGCTCTACCTTAGGTTTTACTTCTACCCAAAGTTTCCCTACGTGAATTTTAAGCTTCTTAGGGCTTCGATCTTTTTGCATCTTAATTTGAATATCAAATGTAATTGCGTTTTCTTTCTCAGTATTCTCAATAACAAATGAGAAGATTTTGAAAGAACGTTTGAGATCGCCTAAGTACGATTCAAACACACCGAGAAGTTTCTCAGTCTCTTTTTCGTTATACATATACCCATCATATGGGGCAATGATTTTAAGAAGATCATACTTAATATCATTAATGTTGTAGTATCCAGTTAACTTAAAAAAGTTAACTGAGGCGCTTTTGTCATTATTATTAGTCGACATAATAGCTATCCTTTTAGTTGTGGATTAAATGTCATTGTAGCACCATTTTCGTTATCTTCTGCAACGCTAATAGTTATCGAACGACCTGGATATTTGTTATGAATTTGATTAGCAAGTTCTTCACCAATCATCTCACAACTCCTGTGGTTAAGTGTTAAAATGTCACCGCTGTAAAGCGACTCCAACCAACGTTTGAATTGAATAAATTCAATATCTCGGTCATCATGGAATACATCAATTGCTACACGAAAGTGAAAGATGTGCCTATGAGCATAGCCCAAGAAACTTACATCGTCCCACTTATCTGTAGCCAAGGCTGGATCTTTATCAGCGCCAGGATACAAATGTATGCCTTCTTTCTGAAACGTAACCCAAATTTGACGTTGTGCAATATCTAACATTTTACTTTTCTTCTTCTTGCTTCTTCATGATCTTAAGCATTTCCCATAGCTTCCAATCAATTGCTTCAAGATACTTCATTAGTGCTTTAGTAGTTATTTCCATATTTACTTCTGCACTGATTGCTTCTTCATGTGTTTTAGCACCTGTAGTAGCACCTACTGTGTCGGCTGTTGCTGTCGCATCATCCATTAAACGAATCTTCTTTGGCATTGTATATTCTCCTATTCAATTATTTCGTCTTGTTTATATTGGTTCCAACTTGTGAACTTGTTACGGTTCATTAAAGAATGTAGACTATGTGTCCACACACCTTTGTTTGTTGCATTAAAATCAATATCATCAATCTTAATACAAGTATTATATCCTAGTAGTTCAGCGTATGGAACCTTAACACTGACCATTGGGATAAAATTATTATACTCGCTGTACCCAGACTCCTGGATCCATTCTATGCAAGTTAAATCAAAATCGAGAGTTACAAAGTAATCCTTTACAAGACCTTTAACTAATGAATCCCAACCTTCTTGTTCTTCATCAGTACCATGTTCTCCAGTAATATCGAAACTTTGATTAGCACCTAAGTATATAGCTTCAACCTTGTTAGTTTTAGCTAGCTCTTGTACTTCTTCTAAACGTTGCATACCAACAACAAATAGTGTTTTCATACCAAATGTTGGAGTGTGTTCAATTTCAGTGCCTACAAAATATGTTACGCCTGTAACATTTGTGCTTGATGTGTAATCTCGTTTCATTTAACTACCTTTATAGATTATTAATTTGTTCTTCAAGTTTTACGATTTGCTGTTTTAACTGCAACTTCTCAGTTTTCTTTGCCTTAACAATGTCGTCGCTTGTATTGTTATTATACAACGTAATTATCTCTTTGTCAAGTGTTCTATGCTTCTCTGTTAGAGATGCCATATAGCGTTTCTTACTATTAATTGTTCCAGTTCCCATTTATCTACTCCCTGATTGTTATTATAAACCCTCTAGGAAATCTTCTGCGGCTTCTGCTTGTTCCAAGGTAAACTCTGTATCTGCTGTACCTTGAGATTCAACTCCGCCTGCAAATAAACTATCAAATGCACTCTGTGTACTCTTAATAGATTTCATTCCGCTAAAGTGTGTTAACATAGCTTCGCCTTCATCTAGTAACTGCATAGGCGTTTCGCTCTTAAATAACTTGTTGATAAACTCTGTAACGTAAATTACATCACGTGGTACCCACAAGTCAAATTCACTTTGCCCAGGCTTAACTTTATTCCACTCTAAGTGGCTAGGCTGATATCTAGTAGTTGCAATGTCAGCTAGTGTGTTAGCACGTTGACATGCTTCAATATGTTGATAAACGTTGTGTGCCATTAGTAAGAAGTATGAGAAACTATCCCAACTTGTCTTACCTTCCTTGCCAAGTTTGTTAAGCATACCTGGACCCATATGACACAAGTCACCCATTACCATACGTTCTCCAATTGGACTATTGTATGGGAAAGGAATCTGACTGTGTTGAAAACGTTTGTCGTCTACCGCTTGTTCCATTACATAACTGAACTTGTTATTCCTGTGTACATGCTGTGTATATGCTTGACCTTTAGCTGTTGTAATAAACGGACTAGCGGCATCATATGTTACCATCATGTTAGGGTTAACAGTTTCACGTAGGTTACGTTGGATAGCTGTAAAAATACAAGACCAATTCAATTTACTTGTACCTAAGTAGTGTACTAAGTCACGTCCAGGATCAAGCATCTTCTCATCACGCATAACAATAAGTCTACGTAGTGCAAGATGTAATTGCTTCATGTTATAACCAGCCATTGCCCAACCTTCAAATGGATAATGCTTAACTGCATCATACCATTGATCAGCTTGCGACTCGTTGTTGCCTTGTAATACGTTAAGGAACTTAGTTTTACCTTGTCTATGTTTTAGAAAGTAATCATTGTTATGCATTGTATATTCTAAACAGTCAACCCAATCAGTTAATCCTGTTTTAGCATTAAGAGGTGGTGCAGCCGCTAGTGTTGGAATATCCAATACCATACTGTAATCTGCTGTATGCTCTAACCAGTTTAAGATTTGCGAACGCAAAGCATCATCTGTTTTAAAGTTAGGCCAATCACATTTGATTACACCAGTAGCAATTTGGAACCCACCACTGTCACCAAGGATAAAAGTCTTTTCCCTGTCACGTTTCTGGATCATTGGTTCCTGTACATCACTCTTAGCTGTGTCACGAGTAGCATGCCCGGCAGAGTAAAGACCCCATTTATAATTATAGTAGGTTTCTTCCTTAGGCTTTAAAAAGTCAAAGCCATCTATCCCATACTCAAACCCATCTGGCATACGCTCTGGTGTTACAAAGTCTGGACGCTTCTGTGCTTGTGCAATGAACTTTGAATAAAAACTACTGATACTCGGAAGGAACACACTGTAGTCTTTATTGCTAGTTGTTAAGTCTTTTCTGTTAGGCATACTAATCTCTTCTGGTTAAACTGTTAATGCTGGTAGAATGTAATCATACTTTCCAATTCCAGAATCTACTGAAATCATCAATGCACCTTTTTTACTAATTTGCATTACACATGCACCGCTCATTCCTAATTTAAGAATTGCTAGTACTTGGTTAAGTGGCCATGCATAGCCTTCTGTAATCTCACCATTCACGTTCATAGCAAATGTTCGCTTACCTGTAAAGCTACCGTCTGCGGCACCAACTGTAATAATCAAATTACCATCTACTGTCTTAACAGTAAAGTTAGGTTCAATGCCACCGTAAATACCTGCTACTGCTTGAAGTTCTGCAACCTTAGCTTTAGTAGGTTCAAACGTTACATCCCACTCTACACCTTTAAACTTTACAGTTTGTAGTGTTTGTTCAATAATCTCTTTAGACATAAAACGATACTGATCAGTATTGCCGTCTTTGTCTTTAAACATCAAATGATCTGGAACTGATACGCCATTGCGTTCACGTGACACTACGTCTACTGTAGCATCTTCTGCTTGATAGTTTTGTAATGCACTTACACCTGCTAAGAACCCAAGGTTCCCAAGTCCAAATTCACCTGTAAACTCTGTAACATTGTTATGCAATTTAGCTTGCAAGATCACTGTGCGATCTGCATCCATTGCGTCTAATGTTGTTGATTCGTCTGTGCCTGTTACTTTTACTGAAGTAATAAAGCCTAAACCTGCTGTGTGCTTAACTACGTCTTGCACGATATCTCGAGTACTCATTTATGTTATCTCCTATTTAGATGTTGTATTAATATTAATTATATACTAGTATTTAGAGTTTGTCAAGCATAAAGGTCCATTTATGGCTTTAAAAGTGACATTCTCTGATACTTGTTTCATTTTAGTGTTAAGCCCAATTTAATAATTGTTTGCTGTACACACAAAGCCTGAACTTTACAATCTTCGAGTGCATTATGGGCTGCGAACTTAATTTCCTTACGTGGATCGCTTGGCATAATACCAAACAATGTTCTTGAATCACGTATCTTCCAAAACGGCCAAGGTACATGGTGATCATATGATCTATATAGATTCTCTAGAATACATATGTCGAACGCAGGTCCTTGACACCAAATAGTATCAACGCCAACGCACCATGTGTTTAACAGTTTTAGTACTTCAAACACTCTTGTGCGATTTCCATCACCAAGTGCTTCATCACGTACATCTTTTGCTTGTTTGCCCCACCATTCAAGGGTGCTTTCAGATGTTACTCTACCTCTTTCAAGTTGCTCATCAACTTCAAACCTATGGTAAAAAGGTTGTGTAGTTTCACTTACTACATTAGGATCAAACTTAACAGCACCAATTGTTAATACTACACAATCAGGTCCTGTAGCTAATGTTTCCAAATCTATCATTGCATGTGTTGTCATCTTCCAAACTCCCAACAGTATTTAGGTGAACGATCATCTAATGCCTGCTCTATTCTTGTTAATACATCTTGACTATGTTTGCACTTGCCTCTAAATGTAAAGCCAGCACACTCACATGTAAACCCTTTTTCAGTACACTCAACATCATATGTGTCAGTTCCTTTTGAATTGGGTTGCTTCCATATAAGTCCTTCAAACACTGTGCCTTTAGGTTTAAACATGTCAGATGTTAAATATCTCTTTGATGGTTTAGCCATTACCAGTTCGCCTCCTGCCAGTTAAACTTGTCATTCATTTTAGCAAGCTCTGTAAACATTGTTTTATCTTGTGTTTCAATTGCTCCTACTGTGTAATACATTTGAAAAGGTTTAGTCTTACTGTAATGATTATCAATTAACCATTGGCGTATGTTCTTTGTTTGTTCTATGCCTGCACCAAAGAATATATCTCTGCCTTGTTGCTGTACATGATCGTTATCCCATAACACCTTTGTTATGTTATAGTATACATCTTCAACCCAATGCGTGTCTGCTACATTCCTTCCCACTGATGCGTATGTTTGTGTATCAGTAAGTACGTACTTGTTAGTGTACAACGACTTCCACATAATAGGATTGTCTACCCAATTACTTTGTTGATTAAACCTTTCGCACTGTTGATAAAGTTTATCTTTATAGAAGGCAGTTTGCAAATTATTATAGTGTGACGAATGTGTTTCGTAGTCCTGTGCTAACTGCTTATCTTCTAGTTTAAGATTAACTAAGGCTGTTATAATCATATAGATGCACTCTTAGCTAAGTTGCTGTCTGTTAGTGGAAACCAATCTGATGTGTTATACTCTGTGCGTCTTGCTGATGCTTTTATTGCTGATGCGTGTAAGTCTTTGGCTGGACTCATTTGGCACATCTCTTCAAAGCTAGCACATTCATATTCCCAATACTTAGTTGTCTGAGGAAACTGTGACTTGCCAGTAAAGTTAGGATCAAGTATGCTAGTGTAACTTTCAATAACTATTTGTAAAGAATTACGTAGATGTTTGTAAGCATCATATGGAATATAAAAGTAGTGATACTTTTCTTGTAATTTGTTGTATGCAACGACACGTAGGTCGCCTGTCTTAGTTTTAACATTCTTAATGTCAAAGCTATTAGTCCATTGTTTCCTTTTGGGATTGTTGTTACGAGCATTGCTTACTACAGTTTTAGCGTCTGTGCCATCACTAAAGTCCATACCATTAATGCTTGTAATATCAATACCAGCTACATTAGACATAGCTATTTCTGCTACTCTATCACGCTGTATGATTCCAAGGTCTGTAAGTTTTTTAAGTGTTTTGAGCTCGCTGTTTGATAATGGCCCTAAGTGTGGTGCCAAGTGTTCTACTAACTTAATGTCGTAAACGATAGCGTTATCTGTAGTAGCCATGTCGTTCTCCATATGATTCAGTTAAATTATTGTAGTGTTATGTACATAATACACTATAGATGAAGGGTTGTCAACCTAATTAAGAGCTTTTATTTGAATTGAGATGCAAAAGGATCAAACTCTGTGCCGCATTTCATAGCACAAACGCCTAGCTTGCCGTCTTTAATGCTTGCTAGTTTCCAACTGTTTTGTATGTCGTCCATAATACCACTTGCAAACACTCCTTCAACGCCGTTAATCTTAGCACTGATTCCATCTTTGCCTCCTGCTCTATCTATGAAGTCCCATATTTGTTCTACTTTATGATCTGGATGCCACCATTTATACATGCGACCTGCTGTCCAACAACAAGGCATAATTAATCCCTCTGCTGTAACAAACATACTTCTGCTCTTACTGTTAAGGTCTGCAACTTTACATTTTATAGTAGCTGTGTTGTAATAGTCCATCATACTTCCGTATGTCTTTTCTATCTCTGCTTGCTTTAGTAGTGCTGTGTTTTGATACTCAGCTTTCTTAGGTTTAGCTAGCTTAATTGTTTCGGATACATTCTTTCCTTTACGATTGCTTGCTTGATGTGAATCTTTCTTCTCACTGTTTGCATTAATAAAGCGTCCAGTCTTCTTCTTCATAAAGCGTTCACAGCCCCATTCCTTGGCTAACTGCTCTGCACGTTCTACATCACATTCACTGTGTTCAAATATCAAGTAGTCCCAACGAGCTCTGCCACCTGCGGCAATGAATGCTTTCATGTTGCGTTCTACTAGTTTCCACTTTACGTTTTGTCTATACAAATGATTTGTATGTTCCAAACCATCTACACTAAAGATAACACAACCATTACGGCCAATTACTCTAGCTAGTTCTCCCCACCACTCTGCACTTTGCATGCCTGCGTTAGTGTTCATGCTTAACCACATGTTCGGGTTGCAATCTCTAAACCATTGCATAACTTCTAATGTATCTCTGGCACTGATTGGATCACCTAAGTTACCACACATATACATTGTGTGTAACTGTGCTATAAAATCGTGTGGGAATATATCAATACAATCACTTAGTGTAAGTTCTTTCTCATCACCTCTGATGTGCTGGTTAACTGCTCCACCATTCTCATTACGATCACACATAGGGCAAGCCGCATTACAACGCTGTGTAATTTCCAAGTGTACTTCGTTGATGTCTGTATACTTATACATTGTATATTATTTTACTTCCTCTGCATTTATCTGCTTCATGTAATTATAAACTATTTCATTCCAATTGTCAAGCCTGGGTGCTTTAATATACTGTAGCAACTTAGTGTATTCTTCTTCGTCACCGTCTAATATCTTTTGTATTCTACAATCGTATCTTGGTAACTGTGTATTCCCATCCCATCTGCTCACGTTGTTTTTTATATATAAGTCTCTGTTTAAAGCGTTGTGTCCTTTACACATTCTATCAACTAGAAACTTGTCTTCTGCTTTCCAGACAATGCTAATAGGTTTAAGTGTGTTGTGTTCGTTGCTTACTATATACTTATCAAAAAAACAAAGCTCATGGAATAGTGCTGGGCCTGAAACTCGATCATATTCAATTGGTAAGTCCCAATCAATAGTATTCCTATACTGTATACTATTGTTAACTAATTCTGTTGTCTCTGCGTGAGTACGATGACTACGCAATGCTTTTAATGCTATCTGGTGATGTATTGTTGTACTGCTTAACATTTCTTTTACTTTGATAGCAGGAGTTGGCAGGTGACTAACTGGTGTTGGTGCCTCACTAAATCCAAAGTGTATGTTAATAAAATGTGCTAGGAAGTTCCCACACGTAAAACTATCAAAGTATATTGGATATACTGTAGACATTAATAAACTCCGTCAAATATAAAATAATCTATTACAAAGGTAGCTTCTGCTCCTATGAATACTGCAAGATAATAGTTGTCTAGCTTTTGCCATAGCCAGTAAATAAATGCCCATGCTAGTCCTACTCGTAATGTGTACAATACGTTTGCTTGTACAATTTCCATTGTTTCGGGTAATGCTTGTGCTTCAAAGAAGTATGCAAATATTCCACCATCATACAAGAAGCTTAACTGTGCCGCAATGATTACTGCAAACGAGTACGGCATGTACTTGTGAAAGAACTTAACAATATGTGCTGTAATTAAAAGTCTGTAACTTACATATACAATGTTAGTTATTAAAAGCTCTACCACTAATGATTACGCTTTCCATCAAAGACACATACAAAGTTTAAGCCATGTGGTCCACAACTTACTCTGTGATGTACTCCATCTTCAATTAACATAACATCTCCTGCTTGTACAAAATATTCAGCATCATCTAAGTACATTGTACCTGCACCATGAATAAAGTAATACACTTCTTCCTGTCCAGGATGTGCGTGTCCATTTGTACTCATGTATGGTTTTAATTCAGTTGAACTTACAACTAAATTGTTTAGTAGTGTATTGTCTTTGAGTCGATAAGTGTCGTTATCTTTCACAACCTCTCCACCGATATCATCTATTTTAAGTAACATGTTGTCTCCTAATTATCTATGATTAATTTAACATCAACACCGGGTCCTACCTCACTTGGCATTCCACCTTGCTCCATAACATAGTGCGTAATCACAGCCTTGTACCATAAATGACTATTGTGGTGGGCTTTCTTATTAAACTTATGTATGCTGTTGTTGTCTGCTGGCATTGTACTGATCGCTCTAGCACATTCCGTTTGTAATTCTCTTATTGTTAACGTATCTAGATACAAATCAAATGCATCCATTGTCATTTCTACTTCTTCATCCATTGTCTATTCCTCTTAACTTAACTAACATTGCTAACTCCTCTGAGCGGAACTTCATAGTAATTACTTGCCGTCCATCATATCTATAATCTACTGACGACAGTTCGTAGTCATCTAAATACACTAAGCCTTCTTCAGTTAGTTTACCAGATATGTGTGCTATTGCATCAAAGGTAGCAAACGTATTAGCTTTTGGGCTATACTCGTCTGTAAAATATGCTATGGTTGCTTTGGTCATGCTAATGTAGTTTAGTTACTCCTGCTAGTTTAAGTAGCATTGCTTCGTGTTTGTCCTTAAAGCCAAACTTGATTATATGCTCTGAGTCTACTGTATAACTCTCATGAAACCAAAAGTCTACTCCATACATTAATCCTGTTGCTCCTATTTCAGATGATATCTTACAACACGCATCTGTATCATTGTGTTCACTGTATTCTTCTAAGAAGAAGTCTATATATACTACATCACCAAATTTGTTTAACGACATTACTTTATTCCAATCAACATAAATCTATTATATAAGTGTGTATCGAGTTCGCCTTCATACATAATACTCTGCATTGGATATTTTGCTTTAGCGTCTTCCAAGTCCTTACAACAATTGCTGTGTTGTGGATTTGAGAAGTAATCGTTTGTTTGTATTGCGACAAATGTTCCTGCTGGTAAATTCTCATACCATGCATTAGTCATATGTTCACAGCTAGTATTGATAACAATATTCATTTCATCAATGCGTTTGTAACCCCAACTGTTAGCATCTGCTTCGTCCCATAAGTCTTTCTCACTTGCATAGTACTTGCCTGAAGCCATATGATCATCAATCATATTAATCTTCTTAGCTTGGTCTAACTGCAATAATGTTTGTGTATTGTCTGTGCCCCATCTAATTTTATCGCAATCAACTTTCATTGGTAGGAACCTGCCTTGCTTAACTTCTTTAGGGTACAATCGTTTGCTAGGTACTATTACTTTCTCATCAATGTCTAAGCTATATATTCTCTTAACATCAAATTGACTAAACAACATGTGTCCTAAGAAGTTATACCAGCCACCGTAAAATACTACGTTACCTAACGGCCCATCAATTAGCTGAGCTAATTCACTTATCATCCATACCTTTGATCTAACTTGTCCTCTGCTTAGAAAGTCATTCATGTTAGGCATTTCTGCAGCCTTATCGCCTGTTGCCCAAAAGTTAATAAACTGACAAATGTTTACAAGGAATGGATCTTCTTCCATATACTTTCTAAACAGTGTAGCAATTAGCTGTGGCTTTATCTCAACATCTTCTAGCTTCTCATGTAGTAAGATATTCATCCATGCTTTTACATGGGTAGGACTACTGTTTGACATCTGACATAGTTCAATCATTACATCACGCTTACGAAACCAATTGTCATGATACAATGCTTTGTGTATATTATCCCACTTGTCATCTTGTCCTGTAAATTGAAAGTATTCACTTAGTCCGTTCATCCAATGATATTGTTCTTGGAACTCAGATAGCTTCATTAAACTTCTCCCTTAGCCATTTCCAGTCATTAATTCTACTTAATGCTGCCGTGTTGCCTTTGTAATGGGTGCCAAAGTCACGTCCTTGTTGTGCTCCAACTAATGCATATTCACCATAGCGTCTGTTCTCGCCACGTGTACACCAAACTTCTAGTCGGTATGCATCATCAACTTGCTTATTATGATCAATGATATTACTTGCTAGCTTAGTACATTCACGAAACCCACTGCGCCAAGCGTTAAATGGATCTGTATTAAATGCTGTGGTGTTAGCAATCTCAAACTTAGGTACAAACTTTGCACCAATACTAGTTGTCATGTCTACTTTAAATTCTGTTACCTCTAATAGGTTACGCTTTGGAAACAGTTTAATTCCACCATATCCATATATTAAATCATTAACAGGATTGTGACTACGATATGTAAACACACATTCTGTTTCGGGTACACCAGGATAAGCATCACGCCTATCACTTGGCTCAAACTTAAATGCAAAGTTTTCTTGTATAATTGCATCTGCATCACATACATAAAAGTATTGTGTGCGTGACTCTTCAGCGGCACGTTGATGTGCGTTAAGCAATCCTTCTACCCCATCAATGCGTTTAGCATGAGGAGCTTTTTGTTGTAAAATCTTAAAATTATCATCTGCATCGGGTTCTCCGAAAGACAGCATAAAAACATCTAACATATATTCTCTCTAATTAACTTTCTTTGACTGCTCTATGAACTTCGAAGTCCAACCAGTATTCGTGTACATCCTTGACGTACTTATTATTAGCATCATGTGATAGTATTGCATCTATCTCTGGATCCCAATAGGCTATTGGCCAATCTATATCTCTGCTTACTTGTTCTAAATAGTTCTGCTTGTACAAGTATAATAGTTCTTGGCTTAAAAATGTGCATTGTTGGTTAGCAAATAACCAATTAAAATGATCTAATGCTAACGGTGTAGTGTGTTGCTTACGTACTCTTGTTTGCTGAGATTTTAGTATGTTTTGATCTCTGCCAATAATTGCTACGTCTATGTCATCTACGTATTGTAGTGCAACGTTTATAAATCTTTCAAAGTTAGGTATCACTGCTTTTTGATTCTTAAAATATGGTGTACTAACACTTGTTACAAAGTAATCACTTTGTTTCCAATCAAACTCATGTAGTAGTTCTGGATCTTCCCAAGCATCAGCAAAAGGTTCGTGATGATGTCCTTCCCAATACGTATTTAACAGGCTTTTCCAGCCAAATACACTTTCGTGTAATGCTAAACACTTACTGAATACATGATTGCCACTACCTTGTGGTCCGGTTATAATTAATAGTCTACTCATTTGTATTACAATAATACATTGAATTGACTGAAATGTCAAGTGTTATGGTGGTTTCTTTTTGCATAAATATATTTATGCATATTAACATTGCAGTTAATACACAGGTACATAAATGAAATTCAGTAAGTCTTTTAAGGTAGAACTAGAACTCACATCAAAATGTGTATTGCTATGTCCTAACTGTCCACGAACATACCAAGCCCACATGCGACGAGTATGGGATAATGGACACGTTGATCATGAGAAACTATTAGAGTTCTTAAAAACATCTGAATACAAACGATTCCAACTAGGCGGTGCATATGGCGATGGATTATATCATCCACACCTAGTAACTACATTAAAAGCTATTAAAGAAGCTGGTGCATCATTTAACTTTGATACTAATGGTAGCAGAAGACCCGAAGCAGATTGGAAAGAACTTGCTAAAATGATGACATGGAAAGACTGTGTTATTTTTAGCATAGACGGCACACCTGATAACTTTACACAATATAGAGTCAATGCTGACTGGGAAAGTATAGAGATGGGTGCTAGAATTATAGCACAAGGCGGTGGTAGAGCTAGATGGAAGTATATTGTATTCAAATACAATCAAACGTTTGAAGATATGAAAACTGCATATGATAAAGCGTATGAAATGGGTATGCAAGAGTTTGTTATTGTACATACACACAGAGCAGAAAAAGGACAGCTAGCTAATAAAGCAGACTTTGATGACAACTTGGTTAAACTAGAAGAATATGTGTGGAACATGGAACATCTTAATAAACCTAAGCTAAGTGTAGCTGTTACTCCAAGAACAAGTGTGTTTAAATCTAAGTCTATTATAGAAAATACTGAGAAGAATGCACATGTTAAAATGGAAACAGACAAAGTAGTAAAGAAGTTTGCTCAGGCTAATGATGTTAAGACAGAAGAACTTGGTAAAACGAATATCAACGTTAATAGAAAGTTTCAAAGGATACCTCAACTTAAAAAGGAATTAGTACATACTGAGAAGGTATCTCCACAATGCATAAACATAGAAGGACATAGTAACTTTATATCAAGTGAAGGATTGTTCTTACCTTGTTGTTATATGAGAGTTGGACAGCAAGAACACTTTGATCACGCTGGAATTACAAAGGAAGATGAGAAATCGTTGAGTATATATAACAACACCTACGATGAGATTATCGAAGGTGTTGCTATTAAGAAGATTATGAGTAACTTTGATAAAGTCGAGCTATGTGCTAGACAGTGTGGGTTAGCTAAAACTAAAGGTTAGTTTGCTAATGGGTTATCAAGTGCTCTCTGTAATCGTTTGTTAAGTCTAATTTCTAGTTCTTTAAGTTTTATATCAGTACTTGTACGTAAACTATCAGCTTTTTGTTCGTAATCTGTTAACAACTGATCACGTTTGTTTTCAAAACGTTGGTCAGCTAATGTTATTAGTTCACGTGTTTTATCTTCTGTTTTGTTTACATCATCTTCAACTGCATCAACAATACGCTCTAGTCTAACAATATCATCACGTAATCCGTTTTTGATATCCTTAGAGTATTCAAGTGCATCGTCTAGCTTTTGATCAATGATTGCAAGTTCCGATCTAATTCCTTTTAAGTCTGGTGCAACATAGCGTTCTATTTTAGCCTTCATAACTCTATAGTCATTATAGAATTCAAAGCCTCCCCATGCTATTCCACCTAGAGTACTTAACAGTGTAATGACCAAGAATAATTTACCGCCTGTAAATTTTACTCCGCCAACTTCTACTGTTGTTTTTTCACTCATTAAATATTACTCCTTGACTGGTTTTTCGTTTGGTATTTCCAGTTTGTTTTCTATTTTGGCCTTGCGTACTCCTGCACACATTTCTCTTACTTCTGCGAACTCAGGGCCTAGTTCTAAATCTTTATACCTAGCACACATTTTTAACATTTCAAGCTGTTGTCTTAACAGTTCGTTCTGTAGCATAGTTTTTCTATACTTCTTTGTACATGTTCCACCTAATGAAATTCGTAATCTAACACCAACTCTTAAGTTTTCACTGTCTCTGCTTGAATTATAATTATTGCTTGAACTACTAGGATAGTTATTACCGCTAGTGTCGTCGCCTTTGTTAAGTTCAACATATGGTTCTAGTGTAACAGGATCACAATGCTGTCCACCCTGAAGGTATTCGTTAGCCGCTTGTGCTGGCTTAACCCAAAATGCTATTGCAACTACTACTAGTATTAGTGCTCCAGTTAATACATTTCTATCCATTTTAATACCCTCCGTTGAGTTTACGTTCCATCTCTTTTATGGAGTAAGTAAATTCACGCATGCTGTCTGATGTGTTGCGAACTAGTTCTTCTAACGCACTTAATTCAGCCATACTTGCTGTCTTGTAAGAGCCATCTCTTAGTACATTAACTTTTGCATTAATGTCAGCAATTACTTTAGAAAAGTTAGTCATTTCAATAAGAAGTTCTTCTCTTCCTGTTTTTAATCTTTCATCATTGTTGTTTACACGAATGTTCAGTTTATCCATCTCTGCTGATATCCTGTCATCGAGGTTTGTATGCATATTGGCAATTTCACTGTTAACTTTATCGTGGTTGCTCTTTTGGTTCATTGTTAATGTTATTATTGTTTTCTCGTTAGCTTCTATTGTATTTTGAAGTCCGTTTACATAACTAAGACCTCCATACAGTGACGCAACTACTGCTGCCACTACTGGCACACCTGCTGCATATTTCATTATACTCATAAGTTACTCCTTAAAATTTAAAGTCTAGGCCAACTACGATCCCGACTGTGTCTTCTTCTACTGCAGGCATGACAAAAACATTCTTGTAATTTAGCCTGACTGATGGAACAATGTCATACTCGTAATAACCTGTGACTGCAACTATATCCATTGATATATCGCTATTAAGCCTCCACTTATATCCAGCAAACAAACTCATTCTATCCACACTGTTGTAGTACGCACCAGCTATATAACTCTTAGGTGTTTCGTAATTACAATATGGATGGATAGCGTTATAGTTTCCATTCATCAACAAGTGTGCTGATAGTGCTATTCCACATATTAATCCGGGCATTATTTCATTCCCTCGTATTGCATGTCTACCATCTTCTCATGAAGTATTTGACTTGCAAGTCCATTAAGTAGTCCTCGATTGTTTTCTGGGACTATCCTATCTCTGTAAATATCCTTAGTAGTATAAAAATCTACTCCAGGTATCATCTGCTTACCGTATGCATTAAAGCCCGGTACGAAGTTAATCAATGCGTTTATCTGTGCTTGTAATGCTTGTTGCTGTTCTAATGTAACTGCTTTGCCCATTGTAATAGCTAACGCTTTTAACTTGTTCTTTATAATCTCTCTCATTTTCTTTATCTTAGCATCACGCTTTTGTTTCTTAGTCATTACAATCTTTTTAGTAGGTTTCTTAGCAACAACTACTTCTTCAACTACTTTCTTTTCTTCGACAGCCTTCTCTTCGACTACCTTCTCGTCAACTGCTTTTTCTTCAACTACTTCAGCTTCTTCTGTAACTTCCTCTGCTTCATCTGTTTCATCAGATTCTGTAGAGCCAGTATCTTCACCAGTGTCTTCCACTGTTTCGTTGACAGTATCGGTATCTTCTTCTTTTTCTTCTTGCGTGTCATTTGTAACTATCTCCTCTACTATTGGTTCGTCTACAATAACCTCTTCCATTAGTTGTGCTTCTATTTCTTTGTCTACTTGTGCTTCAATGTTGTCCACAATTGTTAGTTCTACAACAATTACTGGTGCTTCTATTACTGGAACTTTTGTATCAATTACTGTTGGTAAAGTTACTTCAGGTGTTGGTTTTATCTCTGGTTGAGGCATTATAATTAATTCTGGTAATTTAGGTGGTAATGCAATTATGCTATCAACTATAGTATCACCCGTACCTGCTCCTGGTATAACAATTGGATTAGTACTAGTAGGTGGTGCAACAATTGGTGCTATGTATCCTGTACAAGTTTTATCGTATTGTGGATTATATAAACACTGTTGGCTAAGGTATGCTTTACTATATCCTGTACATGTAAAGTCATATAATGGGTTAGCATCACATTGTGCTAATTTATGTCCATCACATCCACTATCGTATAATGGACTAAGTTTACATTGTGCTTTGTAGTATTCTGTTGCATAATTTGGACAAGCACTATCATACAATGAATTAATTCCACATTGTTGAGCTAGATAAGCGGCGGTGTATCCTGAGCAAGCACTATTATATAATGGATTTGCTGTACATTGATATGTAAAGTATGCTGCTTCATAACCTGTACATCCACTATCGTACAATGCACTTATGCCACATTGTTGACTGTAGTATGCTTCTGCGTATCCATTACACCCACTATCATATAAAGCACTAGCGTTACATTGCTGTGTGTAATAAGCGGCTGCATAACCTGAGCATCCACTATCATATAAAGCACTGGCGTTACATTGTTGAGTATAGTATGCGGCTGCGTAACCTGGACAACCACTGTCATATAATGCACTTGATGCACAGGCAGTGTTATATGTATATATTGCATATGCTTCTGAATAGCCTGGACAACTTGCGTCATACAATGCTGTCTGAGTACATGGATTAGTTCTATATGTAAACCAAGTTTGAAATTTGCTAATTACAGGTCCATAAAATCCATCCCAATTACCTTTGTCGTATCCTGTTATTCTAAATCTAACATCTCCCAAAGAGTTAGGTGTTCGTATTGTTCCTGAGTTTTGTAAATGATTGTATACTTCTATATTGTCTTCGTGTATCTGCCAACGTGTACTACCTACTTTGACTTCATTAGAACTATGACTATTGTCTCCATTGTATTTGTACCACTTATCCATGTTCCATGTTTTAGTTTCAACTACATTTCCACTACTGTCTGTAACCTCAATTACAACTGTTAATTCGTCCCAATAAGTAGTATCAGTAATCTCACCTGTAGATGTATTAACTCTGTTCTCTATGTTAGAATTACAACTCTGTCCTGGCGTATTAAAACAGTGAACATAACGCCAGTTATAATGTACCTTGTCAATACTTATTCCAACGCCTTGAAGTGCTTGATTGATTGCATATGAGATAGCAAATGTGTTTATACATTCACCAAAGCGAACTGTTTTTGTTCCCCAATTTGAACTGTTGACCTGTGCGGCTGTTGTTCCACTAGGACATCCAAATTGTGGATTCGCAATGGTTCCATCTGATAAGTTTAATTCTACTGGATTAGTTGTAGTGTCAGCTAGGCTTTTATAAGAGAAGCAAAAGCAACAAAACAGAACCAACGCCCATTGCAGCGCCTTTGAGTTTATCATTTTGTCTCATCTCCTCATGTTTTACTTCTGGCTTCAATTCTGGTTTAGCGTCCCAAGATGTTTGAGCCTCTTCACCAATTTTACCCATAAACGGACAAGGAGTGCCTGCCATTTCCATGGCTTTGAATACTCTTGTGTCTTGACACATAACACTAACGGCCGCGACCTTCATACCCATGTCATAGATTGTTTTAGCTAACTTGAGTCTCTCACAGTTCATGTCTCTAACTGTTGCGCCTCCACTGATACCTAGTATCTGTGTTTGCACTGCTCCGCTTACTCCAATTGTACATAGGTCGCTGTTGTTTGAATTAATACTCGGACTGATAGCACTAGGTGGTGCCGATTTAACGGTTGTCGTAGTTGTGCCTTTTGTTGTTACTGTTGAATTGCTTGTTGAGTCAGTTACGATAGGGGCTGCATTAGCAAAATTTCCTATTGACAGGGTCAAACAAACAAGGATGATTGTTCTTATAAATATATGCATAGTATGCTTCTCCTTATATAAGTTAACTATACTGTTATTTATTCTAAAGTGTAAATATATTTACACTAGTTTTAATGAAGTGGAGATCAAAATGAATAATAATGACGAACAAAATTGGATTATGGACCAAATGAACTTTCTAGGTGGAACAGTTCGTGAACAATCATTAGCTACAGAAGTAGCTGAATTAGAGCATACTCGCATTGAAGAAGCTCTTATCAAGCATAGTTTCAATCGTACTCATACTGCTTTAGAATTGGGAATTGGTAGAACACTGCTGATACATAAGATTAAAAAGTACAACCTATTTAAATAGGCCAATCCCAACTGCTATTAAAGCTGTCGGGATCAGATAGTTTTTTATTCCAATTAGTATTATGTATTATACGTAATCTATTCCTCTGTCTTTTCTAACAACACTGTTAATAAAGATAGCAAGACTGATTATTATACATACAATAAAGATAGGATGATTGTAAATGTTGAATAAATCAAACCATCTAAAATCTGACATAGAACTTAGTCCTGGTTTCCATTGTTTATATCCATATAACTGTAATGTTCCCCAAAAGTATTCATCTATTTTAAATGCCACGACATATGAAACAAGAATTGCTGGTCTACTAATATTGTATGTTTTACATACAACACCGACAGCACTTAAAATTGCAAGTAAGGCTAAATCTTCCCAGCCGCCTGTATATTGCATATTAGCATAAACAATTACTGCTAATATGAATGTAGCATAAATCCAGAAAGGTACTTCTAGTATTTTAAGAATGTATTTGTATAAGACTATACTCAACAATGCTACGCCGACTGTACCAAATATATAACCAAATGCTAGAGCATTTGTGAATTGCAAATCTTGTAGTAAACTTGGTGTGCCAATCTCCATACCAAAGTACATACAGATTGCCATAACCATAGCCGCAAATGGTGCCGCTGGAATTCCAAACAACACTGCTGGTATCATACTAGATACTTTTTGTGCATTGTTGGCTCCTTCACAACCTAGTAGTCCTACAGGATTACCTTCACCAAATGGAACTTCTTGGTCTTTACCTTTGTGTGCGGCTTTTGTGGCACCGTATGCCAAGAAGTCGCCTACTGCTCCTCCTACGCCCGGCAATAAGCCAGTAACGAACCCAATTGAACCGCCACGAACCATATCTTTCCAATGTCGTCTACAATCACTAAAACCTTGCTTTAGTCCAACCCAATAGTCTCCCTCAAGCGGTGGTGCCGCAGATTTTAATTTCTTTCTAAATCCGTCCAATAATTCAGGAACTCCGAATAAGCCTGATAGTAGAACAACCATGCCAATTCCACTTTGTAAATATTCCCAACCGAATGTCAGTCTAGGATTACTTACAACATCTTCTCCAACCATACCTAATGCTAATCCAAATATGATTGCACAGATACTTAAAAATACATTTTTACTTGCTACAAAGCCTACACAGGCTAGAGCCATTGTCATAAAGCCCAGAAACTCTGGACGTCCAAATAATACGATAATCTTCCCATAATAAGGAAGTAAAAAGAAAGTTAATGCCGCGAATACAACTCCATTAAATGTGGAATCAGTAATAGCAATTCCCATTGCTCTGGCGGCTTGTCCTTTCTTTGCCATTGGATAACCGTCAATAACACAGGCGGCTGTAGTACTTGCCCCTGGTATACCTGTTAGGATACTTGTGTAACTATCAGCACTTGCACAACTTGCAACAATTGCTGTAAGAAAGACCAACCCCAAATAGGGGTCGGCCATAAAGTAAGCACCCATGCTAAAGACAGTAATTAGAGCTGTTGTTACGCCAGCAATTGGAATAATACCAACTAACATACCGTAACAAGTACCTATCATCGCCCACATTACATAATCATACCACATGTTATGCTACTCCTTAATCTTCTAGTAGTTCTGGTTTATAGATTGATGGGAAGCCATATGCTTCTTGATTCCAACGAACCGCATCTTTTAGGGCTTTCTCTGTAATCAAAGATTTAAGAGCCGCTAATAGACTATCACCGTCTTGAATCCAAGGATAAACACCTGTCTTGGCATAAATTTCTGCACTTGCAACTGGGTCATTAATCATCGCAGTTACAGCCGCTTTTACTTTTGCCGCATTCGGGTTACCTTTGTTCATCCAAAGTGATTTTTGGATTGCGTCACGCCAGTTACGAGTAAGTTTATATGCTTGATATAAATCTCCTGCTGGACGTTCGCCATATAATCTTTCATACACATCTTCAAATTGTGTATTCGGGAAGTTAGCGTCATCCATTTGTACATTGTTTTCTAAGTCTAAGATACCATGTGTGAACCAAAGTTCATTACCTTCGATATCTGTATAGAAACGCTTCCATGCCGCTGGTGATTCACGTGCAATATCAAATTCACCATTTTGGAAACCTAGACGCTTTTCACCGCCTGATACACCGTTAACCCATACAACACGTTCTCTCCAACATGCCAAGTAGGCATCGATTGAACCGTTTGTTTGTGGGCCACAGATTAACATTGCTGCCGCGGCTGCATCTGGTTCAAAACCTGAGCCACCTGCGATTGTCCAAGTTCCTGATTTTTCATCTTTACCTTCTTGTTTACCAAGAACGATATCGTTGTTCATTGAACCAATTAGTTCATAATCGAAATAATTGTATCTAACTTTATCTAATAGAAACGATACACCGTTGCCACCGTGTGCAACCATGATTGTTTTATCATCAAAACGTAGACTGTCATGGAACTTGTTGAAACCAGGAATATCACGTGCGCCTGGAATATGACGAACCACTACTGGTTCACCTAGGAACTTTTCTAAGTTCTTAGCAATAATTTCACTCCAAACTGAAGTGCCCTTACCAGGTGCCTGTGGCACGATTAGGGTATAGTCAGCAAATGCTGTACTTGCTGTTAACGTTAGAGCTGCTAATGCGCCTAATATTACTTTTTTCATGTTGTTCTCCTAATTGTATGAAAATTTGCCAAGAGGATGCCGTAACTAAGTTACGAAGCTTCCGCACTCTATAAAACATCTATTGTTTGTATGATGAGTTGCACTTGTGGACACTATGACGCTCGTCTATGTGTGTGGTGCAATGGCCTTAAAACGAATCAATACAACTCTGTATTGCTGTTATGTTTATTTATCCTTTTTAAACACAAAGTAATAGCGTGAACCACGTTCACCCATTTCTTGTCTCAACTCTAGGATAGAGCAGCCTAGTTTCTCTGCACTGTTAATTATAAATTCACTAGTCCATCCAAAGAACTCAATCCACGTTGCTTCTGGAGCTGTGTGTTGTGTGCCTGGGTTAGCTCTAAAATAAAGCAACCCATCTTTCTTTGTGAGTTTTACTGCATGTTCTAGTTCATTATAAATCTTGTCTACGCTTCCAAAGTTAATACTTCCCAAGCAAATTAAAACATCAGCTGGTTCTGCACTCGCATAATCCATTATCTTTATTTTTACATCTGCTTTGTCGTTGTATGGATCAATTCCTAGTAGGTTATTAATCTTTCCTTTGAACTCGTTATAACCACAACCCAAGTCTAATACTTTAAGTGGGTGCAATGCATTGACTTCATCAATGATGCTTAGTCCACTGTACTTGTATTTCTTTGTTTGTGGTTGCCATACTGTACTGAAGTATTTCTCCAGTACAGCATAGTCAATCTGCTCTGATAGTTCAACAATGTTAACGAACTCTGGTCGTATCTCTACTCCAAACGTTCCATTGATTGCTTTAGATAGTAAGTCATTGTCTCGCATAAGCTGAGGGCTTGCTTGAAACATAATAGCTAGTTGTTGTAGTATCTTCCTATTCACTTACTAACTCCTATTAAAGTGCGTTTTTCTTTTCTTGAATCTCTGCTCTACGTGACTTAGTTAATTTACCAAGGTCGCCTAGTGCTTTACGTGCTCTAGCGGCAGCAGCTTTTACTGTTTTATCTTCCCAAGCTTCATGCTCGGTAATATAAGCATTGTATGCTTCTACTATTTGATTGTGTACATTATCCATGTTCAGTCCTTTTTATTATCCAAAGTGTTTAGTAACACTCTTTGGTAGTTTTGATTTGATTGGGTTCCATATGGCTGCTTCCGCTTTGCCTATGAACTTTGGTCTTGGCACTAACCAGCCAATAAGTACTCCTAATAAAAAATATCCCATTAGTTCTCCTTGTTTAAGTTATTATTATACACAAATCTTTAGTGTTTGTCAAGTCTTATTCTAACTTACCTTGCGTTTTCATTTTCGATCCCATCCAGATTCACCTTCAGTTAAATGCCTATCGTTTCTATCATCAGTATCCTGCTTTGCTTGTACTTCTACAAACCTGTTAACAACATGCATTAATTGCGTGTGTGTATTATCAAACCACTGTGATACATGATAGTCATAATGCTTTGGTGGTTCAAACATTTGATTAGTATCGTCGTATTTTCCTTTTTGAATCGTATCCATCCAAACAACAAAGTCTGCACCAAATGCTTTACGTGTAATTTCTGTAGGGCATACAAAGTCAGTGATAGCAATCTTACCTGCTAGTTCTACTCCGTCTGCTAAATGTTTCATACGTTGTGCTTGTTTAACACGACCTGCGAGACTAAAGTCCCATAGTGTTATGTCTGGCCCTTCGTACTTGGATCTAACTGCATCTGCATTAATCCATACGCCACCTGTGAGTTTAGCAAGGGGCTCTGCTAGAGTGCTCTTACCGCTACCGGGTAAGCCGCATATTAAGATTTTCATGTGTTCCTCTGCGTAATCGTTTAGTCGTAAATGAAAGGATCTTTCTCTTTCAACTTCTTTAGTTTGGCCTTAATTGCACGTTTGTATTTCCAACGTGCTATAGCTTCTTTAGCCCACTTGATTGGGTTTGTTATCTTCACGAGTCCAACTTAATATTATTGGCTTGTGCTATAATTTCCATCCTACCTCGTTCTCCAATCTGAGAGTCAAGTATTATCTTAACCTTCTCTAACATTGCACATGCTAACATAAGAGTATCTTCTCTGTTATCACACATCAATATTTGTCTATCAATTGGTTCACATAGTTCCTGCATACGTTCTGCTATTTCACTCATATTATCTTTCTCCAATGCCACTTAGTATCTTCTGGTAGGTTACCTGTATATTCTTCACCTGTTTCCATATCTACTAGCTTATACTTCTCAGGACATCTAGTCCTAATTTCTAACGTTGTATGGGTTTCTAGTTCTGAAACCTCGTTGCCACTTAGCAACCTTCTCTTCTTAGTCATGCGTTATTACCTTAACTCCATATGTTTGTTGCCATCTCTGAGCATCTGACTCAGTGTCTACCATTGGCTCACCTTTAATATTTAAACTTGTATTCAATAACATTGGACAACCGGTATCCTTGTACCAACGTGTTAGCAATTCATGTAACTTAGGGTGTTGGAACTGATTAACAGTCTGTACTCTACTTGTGTTATCTAAGTGTGCAATTGCTGGAAATGCTTCTGGGTCTCTGCATACACTTGTGTATTGCATATAAGGTCCTGTTGGTCCATCAAAGTAACTACTTGCATGTTCTTCTAGTATCACTGGAGCAAATGGTCTAAACTCTTGTCTACGTTTAACTGTATTGACTAAGTCCTTAACATCATTTCCACGTGGGTCAGCAAACAAACTTCTATTACCTAATGCTCTGGGTCCAAACTCTGCACGACCATTAGCAACTCCTACCATTCTATTTATTTTAAGTTCTTCTAATGCTTTGTTAACAGGATAACTTCCTGAGATTCTATAACCTAAGTAAGGACTATTAAAATGTATGTGCCTCTTCTTGATTGCAAGGATAGCACCTAAGCTACTACCTGCATCACCTGGGTTAGGCATTATCCATACATCATTGTAATGTTGTCTTGCTATAGTGTTGGCTACACAATTTAATGCACAACCTCCCATTATAACTAAGTTCTTGCTTGGTGTATTATTCTTGCACCAGTTAACTAGTTTACGGAATACATATTCATATACTGCCTGCGTACCTGCGGCTAAGTCTGCATAGTCTTGTATGCTGTTTAGCTCTGGTGCCCAGTCCTTGCATCCACGATGTAGGTTCTTCTTTAGCTTTACAATTGGTAAGCCATTGTCTGATATAGGATGGAAGAAGTCGTTCCATATCTTCATCTTATACTTTTCGGGATCACCTAATGCGGCCCAGCCCATTAATATGTATTCATCTTCGTTAGGTTTAAGACCTATACGTTGTGTCATTGCACTATACCATATGCCTAGACTGTTAGGGAACTTCTGACTGTACACACGTTCAAGTTTACTTCCTTCTCCGTTCCATACACTTAATGTTTCCCATTCACCAATACTGTCAATTACCAATACTGTTGCATCTGTAAACTGACTGGTATAGTATCCACCAGCGGCATGACTTGCATGATGCTTTGCATACTTAATTTTGCAATCTAGTTCTGGATAGACTGCTTTCAACTGCTTCTTAATACTTGGCTTGTTCCACGCTGTACTGTACTGACCAGCCCATAGCTGTCTAGTACGTTTTAGTAAGTCGTGTTCGTAGTGTATTATCTCGCTAGGGTTGCCAAACTCTAGTGCCTGTTCGATTAGTGTTCTATTAAGGTTCTTGTCGTTCTTAATGCGACTGCTACGTTCAGCATGAGCCGCAAACTCTATCTCTAGACTTCCTGTACGACTTTGATCCACAACACAAATGCTTGCATCATGTGACCCTGTCGTTATTCCCCAAATCTTAATAGGTTTCATGTTATAAAATAACTTCTTAATATCATGTCCATGTAGAAATACAGACCTGTTGTGATTGTAAATATTCCTACAAAGGCATATGCTATTGCTTTGCTCATATAAACTCCTTTTGTATAATACTATTTATTATAACACGTTTTAACTATTTTGCAAGCATAAATACTAACATGAACTATGAAACAACAATATTAGGTGGGTGTAGCCTCGGAGAATCCTGGATGCCTTATTTCAACTATTCAGCAGATACTCTAAGACTTCAAATGAGTGGAGGTGGTAATGGGTTTCCATTAAGTGGAATACTTAATCATTTCCTATTGCATGATATTAGTAAATCAACAGTTATTGTTCAGTTTACTGGAATCCATAGACAAACACTAGTAACTCACAAAGAAATAATGTGGGAAGATAGAGTTAAACTTAACTTGAGTAAAATAACTGGTACATACAATAAGAATAAGTTTCCTCTAGGACAGTTTATACATAACAATCTAACTGGCCGCGACGAGTTCTATATGCAAGATGCAGGCTTATCACTTAAAGGTTTTACCGAAGAGGCTTTTAGCGGTGACCATTACTTCCGTAACCTAGTAAGTGTATTGTGTATGCTGGCCAAGCTAGGTGCTGATGTATATGCGTTCAGAGGTTGGATTGGATGTTGTGGCCCAGAAATATGGGAAGAAGCCGGCAAGTTATTTAAACAACATGGAGTAACGTTTACTGATATGGATTATATAACTGAAAGTGCAAAAATAGCAACACAAGAATCAGATTGGCAAGAACCTATTAGAGATAAAAAAATCTTTGCACACCCAACAATTGAATTGGGATGTAAAGCGTTTAAAGTAATTTGGGCGGAGATGAATGAACCATAATAACATTGAAATTGAGTTGACAACTGTCTGTAGTCTGGGATGCCCAGGTTGTCCACGAAATTATCAAAAGCACCTTAAAGGACAATGGAACACAGGACATATGTTGTTGGATCATGTAAAGTGGATAGCAAAGAACACAGACTTTAAGACTTATCTGTTCGTTGGCTGTTACGGAGATCCGCTTTACCACCCAGATATATTACAGATATTAGATTTCTATGCTTGGTTAGGTAAGCGTGTACATCTAGAAACTAATGGTAGTTTTGGTAAGAAAGAGTTATGGGATGTAATCAACACTGACCTAGACATACATAAGATGACTTGGACATTTAGTGTAGATGGATTAGAAGATACCAATCACATCTATCGTAAACATTCCAAGTGGAGTAATATAGAATATGCTATGAGTAAGATACTTAGTATGCCCAAGGATCGTAGACCTAAAACAATATGGAAATGGATAGAGTTCCCATACAATGCACATCAAACAAAAACTGCCAAAGAGTTAGCATTGGAGATTGGCTTTGATAGGTTTGAAGTAATGAAAAGTAGTAGGTGGAGAGCATATCCAAGAAGCATGGAACAGCACGACATTAGTCAATACCTATTTCCCAAAGAATTAGAGTTATGGAACAAATAGAACTAAACCCTAGATGTTTGCAACACGAAAGTCACAGTGTATTCATAGGCCCTGACGGTTACGTTAGACCTTGTTGCTTTGTTAATAATACATTGGATTGGGATGAGTTCTTAATGTGGGCTAGCGATAACGATCTAAAGATAAAAGATCTACAACTATTGTTTGGTGGAATGGATGCTGTGATTAACAGCAAATTATGGTTAACCTTAAAAAAACAGCTAGAAGATAAATCTCCTAACTGTCCAAGTATTTGTAAAAAGATGTGTAGTAAACCTACATCTAGTAACTTACATAAGCAGGTTAATCCTATGAAGATTATTCCTACTTAATCTTAAAGCCCATTATAGTACTGCGAATACCGTCTGCTGTATCGATATCCGTTTTAAACGTAGTAGCTATCAGCTCTAACTGTTCTCTCTTCTCACTCAGCATCCTCACTAGGTTAGCCAGGGCCATATGCTTCTCATCACTAGCACCTTCTTGGAGTAGAATAATACTTTCTTCTAGGTTAGCAATGTCTTGAATAAGTGTCTTAGTCATCTCAATTTCCTTTTGATTAGCTATGTTCCGATATAATAGCACTTGTACTAGTGCATGTCAACCGTTAATTTTAATGTCTTCCGCTAGTTTCTCAAACTTACGATAACTCTTGCTCCACTGCTTCAATGGTTGCTTAAAGATTATCTCTGCTGTAGTGCCTTGTTTGATGTATCCTACACACCAATCCTTATCATCAATCATGTAGGTGTGGTTCTGAACTGGACTATCCCAAACTGTTACTTCTTTTAAGTATTTCATTATTCAGTCACTTCTTCTGAGGGTTTACATTCAAGTAGCTCACGTTCCATATTAATGATGTCGTCAGCTCTAGTCTTATCTGCTTTGGCTTTAAATGCTTCTGCTATTTCTACATCTTCAATTGCTTGTGCTAGCTGTGTTTCTAGGTTACCTATTACAGCTTCTAGTTCAGCTATTTCTTTTTGTAGAGGTGCTTTAATACTCTTAACCAAGTCCAACTGACCTATGTTAGCTTCGTCAAGTGTAAGACTGTTTCCATCTACTATTACTCTAAAGTCTTCCCATTTATAGTCTGGTTCGTCTGCATATGCTCCTGTACACAAACCCAATAGGAATGCAAAGACTGCCAAGTAAATGCCTGCTCTAATGAAGTCTTTAATGAATGTTCCGATGAATGCCATTATGCTACCTGTACGCTAAGTACACCAGGGTTAATCCACTCTGCATACAATCCATGCTTGTCTAACACTGTAGTAATGTTCTTGTGTACTCCAAACAATCCTGATGCCATGTTGTAGTAGTCTGCCCATACAGTACATGCACTGTCTTCACAGTTTTGTTCTGCACTAATACGGAATGTATCTTCGCCTCTGTCGCCACCTTCAATAACTGGACATTGCATCTTTAATAGTTCATTGTAAGCGTTTCTATAGTTTCTTTTCATAATTGAATCCTTCTTTAGTTAACTTATACTACTATTATATAACAAGACGTCTTACTTGTCAACCTTTACTTCAAGTCTTTTTGGTCTTTTTCCAATGGCCATTCAAACCATAACCAGCAATCTGTGCAGTACTTTAGGTACTGACTGCGTACCAATCCCAAGTGTACGCTTCCACATCTAGGACATTCTTTAGTAGTTTCTTTCATAGTTTACTCGCTAATGACTTAATTTATACACCACTGCATCTTTTTCTAATTCAAACCATACGTAGTTAACGCTAACGCTGTAGTGTCCCGTACAGTAGGTTCTACTCCAATTCACTGCACACTTCATATCGCATAGACATGTGCAGTCGCAACTATTCAACGCTATACAAACCCAACCCATGTCTAGATGTTTGTTGTAGTGTACCATCTCTAGAGCATACTCTTTGTATACCACATCCATGGGTCTACTATTGCCCCAACCCTTGCTTCCTATTACTACATTGTTCCAACTAGGTGGTGTAGGAAGTTTAGCTAGTGCCGCTGCTTGTCGTCGGTTACTGCCACTATACTCAGCCCAATCGTCATCTAATCTACACTGTTCTTTCAAGTGTTTATCTAATTTATTATCCATTAATGTGCTATCCTAAACATCATTGCATCTGCCTCCAGTTCAAACCAGTAGGTATAAGCATAGCTACTGTAACCGCCTGAGCAGTTAAGTTCACACCAAGCTCTAGGACCAATTTGTCCAGTACTTAAACCTATGCATACACTATACCAATCGGCATACTGCAAACCTAGTCTTTCTATCATGTGGGTGTTGTTGTAGTCTGTCACTGTTGAGCCTTTGCTTATACCCTAGTATAACACTAAAGTTTCTTGATTGTCAACCAGTATTAACTATACACTATAAGATATCTTGGTCACACAGATGCTAGTTTATTACTCTACTAAGATACTCACGAAGTCTGCAACAAATTTTTTAGGAGTAACCTTCCACAGTAACGTATAGTGTAAGCCCAATACGTTGTTACATGCAAGTAGTAACGCTCACTCTAACTTGCTATAGAGTTGTGATAACATCCTAGTGCTATCTCAGAAAATATACTGGCTAACGTGTGCTTACTCGATGTAATGTTAGTTGTCACTCTAACGTCTGAAAAGCCAGTAGATAATTATAACATGCTAGCGTGTATAGTCAACCTTATAATATATAGAGATATGTTGCTTATACTGTAC
>Ga0209279_10000019_pt1 | contig 135520 bp, 133 predicted proteins | sample CoawatmetaG00DNA_3_FD_187508 | JGI IMG/M metagenome (GOLD analysis project Ga0209279, IMG submission 187508) | Marine microbial communities from the West Antarctic Peninsula - Coastal water metaG006-DNA (SPAdes) (version 2) | ecosystem: Environmental > Aquatic > Marine > Coastal ...
CCCAATTCCGCAAATCTACAAAATGGACATATTGCGGATCAACATCAGGATGACTTTCCATTAATTCTATGGCGATATCGTTTACATCAGTCCATTTAAGCATTGTGTCTACCTTCTATTTTTGCGCCATGACTTTAGGCGTCTATTAATTCTTATTATGGATTAAATCGGCCAATAAAGTCGCTAAACGCACGAATAAAATAAGGCCTTGGAGCTTCCATAAATGCGGCATGATCACCCCCAGACACTACCACCCAACTCTTATCTGCAGTGTTTAAACGGGAGAACAACTTGGCTTGTAACGTGGTTGGCGCGATCGGATCAAACTCACCCTGCATCAGCAGCACAGGCACGTCGATTTGACTGGGGTCGATAGATAAAAATTCATATTCATTTCGCCAATCAACTCGTACTGGGTCAGCCGCTAAGGCAGCCTCGACGTAACCATCAATAGCTCGCTGACTTATACTACCTTGGACTATAAAGTCACTTGCAGCGGCTTTAGAGGTATTTATTCTCCGTTCCAGCGACTTATTAGAGGGGTCTTTGACGACGTCAGCATCTAAGTCCAACCAAAAGCCAAATAATGTCAAACTTGCTATGTTGCTCGGATCAGCCTGAGTAGCCAGTAGTGAAATCACAGAACCATAGGACCAGCCAAATACATGAATTGGTGTGTTTTGATGACGCTCAGATATCCACCGAGTGACGTTGATTACATCAGTTGCAGCCTTCGTCGGCGAAAGCCACTGAGTCGTATCTCTTGGAGTCTCTCCATAACCGCGTAAATCAACCGCATAAGTTCCGTAGCCCTGATCCAGCATGCCATCCATCAGAGAAAGTTCTTCTCCATCAACTTGCAGATCAAAGTCTGGAAGAGCGCTCCACGTTCTGCCATGCACAAAAAGAATAATTCCTTTTGGATCGTCGTGACTTTTTTCCCACAGCGCCATTGGATGATCATCAGACATCACGGTATGCCTGACCGGAGAGGCTTGTTCTAAAATTATGGGGTCGTCCAACGATACGATAACCGTGTCGATAGAAACAACACATGATGCACACACTATAGACAGCAAAATTAAGCAAATGCGCTGAACTATTGTTGTTTGAAGTGTAGTTAACTGCGGCATTGCTAACTCTCTTTAGTGTCGTTCAGATACCATGTTAATGGTGTACATTGGAATTTCAACAACCAGATCTTGGTCTTCAACAATAACCTGACAACTTAGCCTAGAGTCAGGGTCGACTCCCCATGCCTTATCTAAGAAATCTTCTTCTAAGTCGTCCGCCTCAGGCAAAGAATCAAACCCTTCACGAACGAACACATGACAAGTTGTGCATGCACATGACATTTCACAGGCATGTTCAATATCCAACCCACTACGCAATGCAGCATCACAGACTGACTCACCCTTCTCAGCTTCAACAATTGCGCCTTCTGGGCAAATTTCTTTGTGCGGTAAAAAAACTATTCGAGCCATTATTTATTAGTTCCTGTTTCTATAAATGTTGCGCTAACCGCGCTCTATTTCATCAAGACTTTGCCCTCTGAGGGCACTCTTGATCGACGCATCCATCCTACGAGCCGCAAAGCTTTCACTCATCTTTCCCACCGCTTCAATTTGTCTTGCCAAAACACGATGTTCTGATGTGCTTTCCCGTACCTGCTTTAATTCTTTAAGAGAAAGCTGTAAACACTGAATTTCGTCTTCATCAAGCAGTTCTGCTCCGTCTTTTGCCAAGGCTGCGAGCAAGTCTTCGACCATCCTGTCTGCTTCTACTTGTTGTTCGCGCAATGCTCTTGCCTGCATGTCATCACGTGCATAACTGAATGAATCTTGTAACATTTGAGTAATTTCATCCTCGGCCAAGCCATAAGATGGCTTAACTTCTATTCGAGATTCTACATTACTGGTAAGTTCACGCGCAGTGACATTGAGTAGACCATCCGCATCTACCTGATAGGTAACGCGTATTTGTGCAGCACCAGCAACCATAGGTGGAATACCACGCAACTCAAATCTAGTGAGGGAGCGGCAATCATCGACCAACTCTCGCTCACCTTGCAATACGTGAATTGCCATTGCCGTTTGGCCATCTTTAAATGTGGTAAATTCCTGAGCTTTGGCCACGGGAATAGTCGTATTGCGATGAATGATTTTTTCAGTCAGTCCGCCCATCGTCTCTATGCCAAGCGATAACGGGATAACATCTAACAACAACATCTCATCGCCAGACTTATTGCCTACCAAGATATCGGCCTGAACAGCTGCACCCATTGCGACAACGCGATCAGGATCAAGATTACACATCGGCTGCATACCAAAGAAATTGGCTACTTTTTCTCGTACCAATAGTGCTCTTGTTGACCCACCAACTAACACAACACTATCAATCTGATAGATACTGACATCGGCATCTCGCAGCGCACGCCGACACGAACGTATCGTTTTAGTCACTAGCTCATCGATCAAACTATTCATCACTTGTCGGGACAACACACCGTGCCAGTCTAGGACTTCTATCTCTACTTGATCTGACTCTGTGAGTTCTTCTTTAGCTGCCCGCGCGGTCTCCAGAAGGATTCTCTGCTCCATAGGATTTAGCGAGGCGCTCATGCCAATCTCGTCTCGCAACCACTGCGCAATTGCATGATCAAAATCATCTCCACCCAGCGCAGAATCGCCGCCGGTAGCGAGAACTTCAAACACTCCGCGGGAAAGACGTAAAATACTAATATCAAACGTACCGCCACCTAAATCATAAACGGCTATAACACCCTCAGCCGCCTCATCTAACCCGTAAGCGATAGCCGCGGCGGTAGGTTCATTAAGCAACCTTAAGACTTTAATGCCGGCGAGGGTAGCTGCATCCTTAGTGGCTTGGCGCTGAGCTTCATCAAAATAGGCAGGCACCGTGATCACTGCACCATCAAGCATAGTATCTAGAGATTCTTCAGCACGATTTACTAATGCTCTAAGTATTTCAGCGGACACTTGAATGGGACTGACTGGCCCACTGACTGTATTGATCTTTGGCATACCACCATCAATCTCGACAAAATCATAGGGAAGTTGATCACCCAGCATCACCAAGTCATCTACGCCACGGCCTAACAACCGTTTCACAGAGGAAATAGTGTTTAGCGGGTCACTAATATTGAAGTCCATTGCCTCATAACCCAAGGCGCTAGCGCCCTGCTCAGAGTAATGTACAACTGACGGCAGTAAATGACGGTTTTGACTATCTGCGAGTGTTTCAGGCATACCGCTACGCACTGCAGAAACTAATGAATTAGTGGTACCCAAATCAATCCCAACTGCATGCTTACGCTGATGAGGTTGCGGAGATTGTCCCGGTTCTGAAATTTGCAAAAGAACCATTAGTTAAGCGTCGTCCATTTCATCTTCAATGTGCCCTATCTCGGTCAGTAATTTGGAAAAAAATTGCATCTTAGCGACTGTATTAAAAGCCAGATCTAACGCGTTTTCGGAAAAAAAATTCTGAAATTCACTTTGAAGCTTAGTATAAGTTTGCTCTATTTCAGTCTTTAAACGATCTAACTCAACCCATGGATCCTGTTTTTCAGAAATTCCAACTAGGGACTCACGAAACTCTATCTGCTGCATCAAAAAGCCAGTATCAGTGGTTATATGCGCCTCCTGAGAAGCATCAACGCTGTTTAATTCAAGAAGGTACTGAGCCCTTTTTAAAGGCGACTTTAAGGTGTCAAAGGCTTGATTAATTAATGATGCGGACTGAACTGCCAGGCGCTTTTCAACGTCTGGTTTGGTCGCATAACGATCAGGATGAAATTCTTGTTGCAGAGCGCGATATCGAATACCAAGACCATTAAGGTCTATGTCCCACGCTACAGGAATAGAAAAGATTTCGAAAAAATCACTAGAAAAGTCCAATGGGCCATCACTCTGACTATTTTGCATTGAAAAGTGTAAACGCTAAACGTGGAAGCTTTCTCCACAACCACATTCGTCCTTCACATTGGGGTTTCTAAACTCAAATCCCTCGTTTAGGCCCTCTTTGACATAGTCCAACTCAGTACCATCGAGGTACAGCAGGCTCTTGGGATCAATCACCAGCTTTACATCCCCGCACTCAAATATTTCATCGCCGGCAGCAGCAGTGTCAACAAACTCTAGGACATAGGACAATCCAGAACAGCCAGTTGTTCGCACGCCAAGCCGCACCCCAAGCCCTTTAGTACGGTGCTCTAGGTGCTTATTTATATGCTGCTGGGCAGCCGATGTCATGGTTATACTCATGGAGAAACCTTAACTCGCTTGCTTTGCTCTTACATCACGAACGGCAGTTTTAATTGCATCTTCCGCCAACACAGAGCAGTGAATTTTTACTGGAGGTAGCGCCAACTCTTCCGCAATTTCAGTATTTCTAATTTTCTCTGCATCATCTAAGTGCTTACCCTTGACCCATTCGGTGAGCAGAGAGCTTGAGGCGATCGCTGACCCACAACCGTAGGTCTTAAATTTAGCATCTTCGATAATCCCTTGGTCATTGACCTGAATCTGAAGTCGCATAACGTCTCCACATGCAGGTGCTCCAACCATGCCAGTACCGACATTTTTAGAATTCTCGTCAAGCTGCCCAACATTTCTAGGGTTTTCATAATGATCTAAAACTTTTTCACTGTAAGCCACAATAATGACTCCTATTAATTAAACTAAATCGATGACTCTAAAACGTCGAGCCCTTAGTGTGCTGACCATTGTACCGTACTTAAATCGATACCGGCTTTAAACATATCCCAAAGTGGAGAAAGTAAACGTAACTTCTCTACTGCTACTCGTACTTGTGCGATAGCCGCGTCAATATCAGCTTCAGTGGTATAACGACCAATACTAAAGCGAATCGAGCTGTGTGCCATCTCATCGTTAAGCCCAAGTGCCCTCAAAACATAGGATGGCTCTAGACTCGCAGAAGTACATGCGGAACCCGATGAAACGGCTAAGTCGCGCAGAGACATCATCAGCGACTCGCCTTCCACAAAAGCAAAACTTATGTTTACGATACCAGGCACATGTTGATGCTCTGACCCGTTTAGGTGCACCTCATCCATGTCGGTAACACCTTCCCAAAGGCGCGTTCGCAAAGCCTCAATGCGGGTATTTTCAGCCGCCAAAGTTTCAAAACCAATTTTAAATGCCTGTCCCATACCAACAATCTGGTGAGTGGGTAGGGTTCCAGATCGCATACCTCGCTCATGCCCGCCGCCATGCATCTGCGCTTCAATCCTGACGCGAGGTTTGCGACGCACAAAGAGCGCACCAATACCTTTTGGCCCATAAATTTTGTGCGCTGAAAATGACATCATATCAACAAACATCGCTTCAACATCAATGCCAGTTTTACCTGCACTTTGAGCAGCATCAACATGAAAAAATACTTTATTTTCTCTACAGATCTTACCGATTGAGGCAATATCATTGACTGTACCGAGCTCATTATTAACGTGCATGATCGATACCACCGTAGTGTCTTCGCGAATCGCGTCGGCAACCATTTCTGGGTGGATTAATCCGCTACTGTCCGGATCAAGGTAAGTGACCTCAAAGCCTTCTCTCTCTAGCTGCCGGCAGGTATCTAAAACAGCTTTGTGCTCAATACGAGAGGTAATAATATGCTTACCTTTACGCTGATTAAAGTGGGCGCACCCTTTAATCGCTAAATTGTTCGCCTCAGTGGCACCGGAAGTCCACACAATTTCTCTAGGATCCGCACCAATTAATGTCGCTACGTCCTGTCGCGCGTCCTCAACAGCAGCCTCGGCTTGCCAACCGAACATGTGTGAACGAGACGCCGGATTCCCAAAATGACCCGCAGGGGTCATAAATTCCATCATTTTTTCTGCAACCGCCGGATCGACTGGGGTTGTTGACGCATAATCTAGGTAAATCGGAAGATTCATTTACTACTCCAAATTAGCAGGCGCTTGCCCGCACGTTTTCATCCAAGGTCAAAAGCTGTGTTACTTGACGATGGGCTATGTCTTGCACATCACGCTTGGCGACTAAATCAGCCAACGAAATGCTACTTAAAAAGTTATGTATCTGCTTGCTCAAGTCATCCCAGAGATAATGTGTCAAACAAATACTACCGCCTTGACAATCACCTCTGCCTTGGCAATTAGTTGTATCAACCGACTCGTTGACCGCATCTATTATATCGGCGACCCAAATATTTGCGCTGGACTCGACTAAACGATAACCGCCACCAGGCCCCCTTACGCTTCCCACCAAACCAGACTGGCGTAATCGAGAAAATAACTGCTCTAGGTACGACAACGAAATTGTTTGGCGCTCCGAAATTTCCGCTAAAGACACTGGTTTATCTTGCGCATGCAACGCCAGATCTAACATCGCCGTCACAGCATAGCGCCCTCTTGTCGTCAGTCGCATTGTTATTATCGTCCCTAAAATAGAAGCTAAAAATGATTAATTATGGTCATAATTATCTAATACCCTAGTATTTTAGTCAACTACTATGGCCGACGCTAACTAAACATTATCTTTTGTACGACCCGCTGCAGTCAACAGACCACGCAGCATTGAAACTTCCATTTTATCCATTCTGGTTCGATTAAAAAGTCGGCGCATGCGAGTGAGCAGTTGTTTTGGATTATCCGGATCATAAAACTTCAATGTAGCCATAGTTTCCGCTAAATGATGATGGAAAAGCTCCAACTCATCAGCGGTGGCTAACGGCTGATCCCACTCATGCATGGAGGGCAATACACCATTTTCATCCTGCAAACTCGCCATGCGAACTTCATAGGCAAGCACCTGGACGGCTGTTGCCAAATTGAGAGAACTGTAGTCTGGATTAGAAGGAATATGCACATGATAATGACATTTTTGCAGTTCAGAGTTGGTTAAACCTCGATCTTCGCGGCCAAACAGTAGTGCAACATCATGACTCGCCGCTTCGCTCCAGATTTTTTCTCCGCATTCTCGAGGATTAATTAAAGGCCACGGAATTCTGCGCTCTCTAGCACTGGTTCCCACGACCAGGCCGCACCCTGCAATCGCTTCATCTAAAGATTCTACAACCTTAACGTTTGTTAATATGTCACGCGCTCCCGCCGCACGCCACACAGCTCGTGGCGCAGGATACTCTCGCGGCTGGACCAAATAGAGTTCTGTTAGTCCCATATTTTTAATCGCCCTAGCCGCACCACCAATGTTACCGGGATGTGTGGTGTTGACCAAAACCATGCGAATTTTAGATTGCCGTTCTTCAGTTGACACAAACTACCTCTTAAGTGTGTTTTAACACTCTTTTATTGATCAGTTAAAAATTGGGTGGCGAGTGTATCAGAATCAAGGTTCTCTGGTACAATGCGCGCCGTCTAAACATCACTTGGAAAACTCTTATGCAACCGATGGTCAATATCGCACTCCGCGCTGCCCGTCAGGCCGGCGAAATGATAGTAAAAGCTGCCGACAACTTAGAGTTAGTCAAAGTCGATGAAAAAGGTCGTCATGACTTTGTCACTGAAGTTGATCGACGCTCTGAAGAAATGATTATTGAGCAACTTAAAAAAGCCTACCCAGATCACTGTTTTCTTGGCGAAGAAGGCGGCTCTACCGGTAACAAGAGTAGCGATTTTCAATGGATAATCGACCCCTTAGATGGCACCACTAATTTTGTGCGAGGCATACCCCATGTGGCGATCTCGATCGCCTGCCGGGTAAAGGGACGTCTTGAGCATGCCGTCATTCTAGAGCCCTTTAAACGCGAAGAATTTACTGCTAGCCGCGGTGGCGGCGCTAGACTCAATGGCCGCCGAATTCGAGTATCAGGCCGCCGCGAGGAAGCAGGTGCTCTCTATGCAACCGGAATCCCTTTTAGTGATCCATCCTTTAGTGAGATGAAAAATTACCTAGCATGCATGCATGAATTTGCTGACAACTCCTCTGGCATTAGACGCCTAGGGGTAGCCTCTCTTGATTTAGCCTATGTGGCTGCAGGGCGAATGGATGTATTCTGGGAAATGCATTTAAAACCCTGGGATATAGCTGCTGGTGCTCTTATTGTTAGGGAAGCTGGCGGAATGGTCAGTGATTTTCAAGGCGGAGAGTCCTTTCTGGACACTGGCCACATTATTGCTTGCACACCCAAATTGTTCAAACCATCCCTAAAAGTTATCGCCAAGCACTTGGGCCACCTTAAATGAGCGCAAGTATTTAAGCGTTCCTCGCTCGGTTTAGAGTAGCAATATAGTCCGCTCGAAAAGCCAGTAAGCACTGCAACTACCGATAACATAGATAGATAATTGAGTGATCATTATCTGACTCCTGTCGACAGCGGGAATCAGTTTTATTGCCAACAAGGAAACGACCACAACAGCGGCAATAAATAGTAGCTGGCCAATTTCGACACCAATATTAAAAAATAACAGTGCGTGAATTTTCATTGACTGCGGTAGCCCCAACTCTTGCAGCACTACCGCAAACCCAAATCCATGAAGTAAACCAAAGACAGAGGAAACTGTTACAGGATAACGCCATGTAAAACTGGTGTAATCTTTAATCCAGTAATGCTTAATAATCTCAACAGCCAGCAAAAGAATACTCAGAGCAATAAGTAACTCGACCAACTCAGTCCTGACCTGCACAATATTTAAGGTCGCCAGACTCAAGGTAATCGAATGCGCTACAGTAAACCCCGTCACCGTAAGCAGTAACCGCCTGAAACTTCGGGCAATCACAATTAAGCACACAATGAATAAAAGATGGTCTGATCCAACCAAGATATGTTCTATACCGGCAGAAAGATATTGCTTGCTAACATCCAGCGGCTCATCGAGGGCTCCCAATGTAATAGTGGTGACTTCAGGTCCAGAAAATATTTGCTGAGGATCGGAGAATAAACGATTAAACACAACCAGAGATGTTAATGCGGGATTACCCACAGGATAAATCAATCTTATATCGAATTTTAAATCAGTCTCACTGCACTCATACAATGCACGCCCCAGCAGACCAGCAGGCGACTTATCCATTGCCAGATTACAACTGGCGTGCTCTAAACTAATTCGCGGTTCCTCTCCCTCGGCCATGACTGGAGGAATCTTCCACCTAACCGAATATTTAAAGGTAGAGACCTGTTCAATTTCAACATAGACCGGCCTAGCTTCATCCGCCGAAACCTGTGACATCAACATAAAAAGATACAAAAAGACTAGCGTCGTTCTGATCAATTTTTATACGCTCTTTTGGTAACTGTATATTTGGCACGAAGCGTATCAACTGCCACGCGCTTAAGTTCATCCTGCTGCTGCCGCTGCGCATCCGCCAAGACAATACCGCTGATTTCTGTGAGCGTAGGTACAAAAGACTCAATATTTTTGGTCAACAGCACTAGATGCCATCCATAATTTGACAGCAATGGGCCCTGCCACTGCGTCTCAGTATCTGACAGGACTGGATTTAAAGCGAATAATTGTTGCTCAAATGACCGTCCAAAATGACTGGCTATTTCTTGACTGTCTCTGTTGACGTAATTTCGGTTATATAAAAACCGCTCGCCATGCCGTCCGGCTTTTTCAAAAGGTACACGAGTCTGATTAATCGCTGTAAGTAAACTCTCAGCCTGAACTTTACTCTCCTCAGAACCACGTTTTTCACTGGAGACAAAAACATGCGTGAAGGTCGCGCTAGCAGGCTTCCTGTAGTCTTCCCTATTTACCTCGTAAAAAGCTGTTAAGTCATCTTCTGTGAGAGGCTCTATTTCGTCATAAAAACCCTGAGCTAGGTAGTCCATCTTCTGCATAAGTCGACGACGAATAATAGGATCATCCCGATCTAAATCTAATGCGAGGGCCTCTCGATAAAGTACCTCCCCTCGAACGTAGTCATCAGCGAGCAACGCCAGCTCTCCGCTGTCCATTGCAGCTAATGCCTGAATGGCTTGCTCGGGTTTATATTGCTTCGCTCGTTGCTGCAGAAATTGAGTCAACACTTCGTCATCAACCAAAATTTTATAGTGGCTGTCTGCATAATCATCAGCATTCAACAGCCGCTCGCCGCCAAACAATATAAGGCCAATGACCAAAAACTGTACTAAAGGTTCTTTAACCAAACCACCGTAAGATAATTTCATCGACGACACTATTTAATCAATAACATAAGTGAGTCCATTTTTAGGGTGTGTACCAAATAGGCGAGGAGTAGGCGCGCTCTTGAATCGTTTTTGGCCCTCTTGGAGGCTCATCTAATTGCAGTGCCAAACTGTCCAACAGTCCATTCCTGGGTGTCGGGATTTGTAACACTCGGACATAATAAAATGCTAATTGCTGTGCACTAAAATCTGGGTCCGTCCACTTCAGAGAGAATTCCGATTGACCAATCGTATTGGTGTAGCGGCCAGAACTTAGTTCTACTGTATTGCCGACAGCCGTAAGATTCCCGCTCGCATCTAAGCTCCGATCATCCGACCAAGCTACGTTGTAAACTCTCTCTTGCTGCTCACCCGCATTGTCAACCCAACCTTTAACCACTTGTAAGCGGTCTAAATTGGCTCCCACAGGGTCCTTTACAGCTCGTAATAAAAACACCGGCGCTTTGCCGTCATTATCATTAGCCACTAAATCACCACCCATGGGGACACCGTACTGACTGCCCATAAGAGCGAAGCTGTCGCTAGTCTCGGCACCTTCAGGAAAATCCCATCCGGCAAACATTTGAACGCGTAATCGAGGACCTGAGGTGGCATATACTTCTTTACGCTTAAAGGCAGCATAGATAGCCTCACGCGTATTCTCTTTAGCCCAGACGGCAGCCAAACCAGACGCAGACATATTCCAGCCGTTAGAAGAGCTGATACTTCCAAAGCGTTCTTTCGTTTCAGGCGTTGAGTCTTTAGCCATTTTCCCCCAAAAGTTGCCTTCTTCGGCAGAAGACAGGCCAGAGTGAGCATCCGTGGACCCAATTAGTCCGAATTTGTAGGGATTGACTCCGATATCTTGCTCAATCGTTAGCCCTTTTTTTAATGCCGGTCGAATATAATCTGCGGTAGAGCTCTTATATTTGGATTTTCCCTGCTGGATATAATGATCGTAGTTCTCAAAATCTGCGAATTCATCCTCCGGAGAAAAATCACTTCGCGTTTCACTGTCTCCTTTAATCTGAGTGACTTCGACAATGGGCTCCCACTTGATTCTACGACGAGCATAATCAGCACTAATAGGCTCTCCTCGCAAGGTAGTATCGTCAAACATATAGCCTTTAGAGATATTCGAGTTATGCGGAATCGCCATAAATCGCGTTCCCGTGCGTTGCTGAGTTTCCTCTAACCATTGCCAGAGATCCTCTGGATACTGACTTTTATCTGACCCATAAGGTAAAAACTGCTTAGCTTTATCGGCACCATCTGGGGTTATAACAATACGATGTAAATTGGCTCCCATAGGAATAGAACTCCATTCCCAACCCAGTAAACTGGTAAAAGTACCCGGGTCATTGTGGCGTTCTGCACTCTCAATAATATCATCCCAAGCCATTTGTGATGTTTGTGTCGTGTCACCAAAAATATTCACATCTGAAATGTTATTGCTGGCATTTTGAACTGGGTCGCTATGATCATTATCCGCGGCAATCTTGGGTAAGAATTGTCCAAAAAACTGTAATCCTGTATCAGTATCAATAGCCTCATTCATCAGCCTAAACGCATACCATCTTTTGATATTTCCAATCCAGCCAAGGTCTTCTTTTATTATTGTGTCTTCGCGGACGGCTCGCATAACACCTAACATCTCCGCATGATCTGAAACCACTAAAAAATCCAGCGGCGTATCAATCTGTACTCGAGCACGATTGTATGGGTGTATCACCGGCTGGCCCTTAGCCCAACGATAGGCTGTATCTGGGTCGGCACTGTGATTATTATTTAAAAATGCGTCAAAGGAATAAGAGCTATGCAGGTGGGTGTCACCAAAATAGACGTTTTTGCTTGTCTCTGCACTAGTCATTACGCTCGCCATGGCACAAAGCACTACGATCATTTTTTTCATTGTTCTTGTTCCCTCTAACGTGATGTTTTTTAGTCTCAGCCCACAACGCCCACTCTCAGCTAGTTTGCATTGAGGTATTTTACATTTATGCGACGTAAAATAAGCGCGGGATAATACTAGGTTTAGCTTATGGCATACGAAATGTCATTTCAATGATTTCGGGAATTTACTGCACAAAGTCAAGCGCTAGGGTAAAGTGCTGAAAAAATAACGTTCGCCTGCAAGGTTACTATGCAAAAATTTTCTAAATTGACCGGCATTTCTGTGGTTGTTGCCAACATGATAGGAACTGGCGTTTTTACCAGCTTGGGATTTCAGCTACTCGGTATTCAGTCATACTTTGCGCTAATGATGCTGTGGCTAATCGGCGGTTTGACAGCACTTTGTGGGGCGCTTACCTATGCTGAACTTGGTGCGAATTTACCTCGCTCCGGCGGCGAGTATAATTTTCTTGGTCGGCTTTACCATCCTTGCGCTGGCTTTATTTCAGGTTGGGTATCTGCCACTGTAGGATTTGCCGCGCCCGTCGCGCTGGCCGCTATGACTTTTGGCGCCTATTTATCCGCAGTATTTCCAGAACTACCGCGGACTGGTTCAGCCGTTGTTCTGGTTATTTTACTAACGGGTATTCATTGCTTGTCTCGGCAGGCTAGCAGTAGTTTTCAACAAATCTTCACCGCTCTCAAAGTCATTTTGATCTTGGTATTTTGTCTCACTATTTTCATTTGGGGCAGCGCTCCCCAGCCGATAAGCCTTATGCCTAGTGCAGGTGATGAAAAATTATTGTTTAGCGGTGCTTTTGCCGTGTCATTGATTTATGTCAACTATGCCTATACCGGTTGGAACGCGGTAACCTACGTCACCAGCGAACTGGATGATCCTCAACGAAGCTTACCGATCGTTCTCTTAATCGGCACGGTATCGGTAATGCTGATTTATCTACTACTTAATTTTACTTTTTTAAGCGCCGCGCCCATATCGCTGTTAGAAGGAAAATTAGAGGTTGGCGTTATTGTTGCCGATCATGCTCTGGGCGATACCGCAGGTAAAACCATGGGGGCTGTCTTGGCGATGTTGCTTATCTCAACTGTGAGCGCAATGACCATAGCCGGTCCGAGAGTTCTGCAAGTAATCGGTGAAGATTTTAGGCTGTTTCAGGGATTAAGCCGGGTTAATAGCAACGGCATTCCCACTACCGCCATCATATTCCAAAGCACGCTAGCCATTATTTTTATTGTTAGTGCAACCTTTGAGTCGATTCTAGTGTTCTCCAGTTTTGTGCTTGGTATTAATACCTTATTTTCGGTGATTGGGGTTTTTATATTGCGCTTGAAAAAGCTCAATATAAAAGGGGCTTACCGAACTTTTGGGTACCCTATAGCACCACTAATTTATCTAGCGGTTACGTTATGGACTCTAATTTATGTTCTTATTTCGAAGCCTCAAGAGGGCTCTATGGGAATCGCCATCATTGTGGCCGGGGCTATCATGTATTTCGTGACCGTGAAAATCGATAAACGAAAGAATTAAAATCGTCTTGCTGTTAGGTGCTCAGCGATGAGACTGAGCACCTAACCATCAGATCATAATTAGACTGTAATACCTTTTATTTCTAAGAAATCATCAAAACCAAACTCACCCCACTCTCTGCCATTACCCGATTGCTTGTAGCCACCAAAGGGTGCAGTGTAGTTTTGCGAGGCGCTATTAACGCTAACCATGCCTGCCCGCAACTTTCCGGCGACTCGCTTTGCTCTCTCTTCGCTTCCCGTACTGAAGTATGCGGCCAAACCATAGGGCGTATCATTTGCTATTTCGATAGCCTGCTCTTCACTGTCAAAGGGAATCATGGTTAACACAGGTCCAAATATTTCTTCACGAGCGATTGTCATTTCATTGTTCACATCGCCAAAAATGGTTGGTTTTACAAAATAACCAGTCTCTAAACCCTCTGGTTTACCAAGGCCTCCTGCTACTAGCGTCGCACCTTCTTCGATACCCGTGTGAATCAATCCTTGCACCTTATCAAACTGTACTCGGCTAGAGAGCGGCCCCAAATGCCAACCTTCTTTAGTAGGCTGATCTACTGCTACATTCGCGGCAGCCTGTTTTGCGATAGCCAGTGCTTTACCATACACAGATGACTGAACTAACATGCGAGATGGCGCATTGCAGGATTGACCAGTGTTGCCCATCATGTGAGTAACTCCGGCGGTTACTGCTTTCTCAAGATCAGCGTCTTCAAAAATAATATTTGGCGACTTTCCTCCCAACTCCTGAGTTACCCGCTTGACGGTATCAGCAGCCGCTTTGGCGACCAAAATTCCGGCACGCGTTGATCCAGTAAATGACACCATGTCTACTTCTGGGTGGCTAGAAATGACCGATCCCACATTGGGGCCATCACCGTTTACCATGTTGTAAACGCCAGCGGGGAAGCCGGCCTGATCCATCATCTCAGTGAACAAATAACCTGAGATTGGAGCGATTTCACTGGGCTTAAGCACCATTGTGCAACCCGTTGCTAATGCAGGGGCTACCTTGCAACTGATTTGATTAATGGGCCAATTCCACGGGGTGATAAACCCACAGACGCCGATAGCTTCTTTAACAATTCGCGTGTTGCCAACCTGTCGTTCAAACTCAAATTGCTTTAATGCTTCAAGAGCCGTACTGATATGGCCGCGTCCACAGTCTGCTTGGGCAGCAGTGGCGAAAGAGATCGGCGCTCCCATTTCAACAGAGATAGCCACAGCCATCTCATCATAGCGATCCATATAAATTTGCAAGAGCTTTTCCATCAAAGCAATTCGCTCATCAACTGGGGTCTGAGAAAAACCTTGAAACGCACGTCTAGCGGCTGCTACAGCAAGATTTACGTCAGCCGCCGCACCCAATGATATGGTTGCCACAAGCTCTTCATTAGCCGGATTCTCAACAGCCAGGTCGTTACTCTGAATAGGATCGACCCACTGACCATCAATATAAAATTTTCGTAAATCTTTCATAACTACCTCTGCAACAGTTTTTTATTTGAAAGGAGGACTGTATTAGCCCACCCAGTAATTGGCTATACCCTATCAGGGGAATCTACTAAAGCAGCGCCTCTAATGATGCGAGCGTTTGCGGACCTATCAATCTGTGTAAAAGCTTACCTTCTGGGCTAATGATTAACGTTTCAGGCAATACCGAAACTGGCTCTAAACCCCAGGTAACTCTGGGGTCACTGGTAAAACTTGGAAATTGGATACCAAGCTTACTAATTTCGCTACGCAAAGTGTCGTTTTGCGAGCCATCGAAGTTTACGCCCAACACGGTTAGACGATCAACGTGATGCGCCGCAAGTTCGTTGAGTTCAGGAATTTCTTTGCGACAGGGCGCACACCATACTGCCCAATAATTAATAACTAATAATTTTCCAGGTGACGCTACATCGATAGATTCTCCGTCTAATGTAGGGTAGCCAACATCGGAGGAGCATCCTACTAACAACAACCCGATGAAAAATAATTTTTTTAACATTTTTATTCCTTGTGCCAATCGATTTATGCAACCAGTATAACAATGGTCTACTCCCCCATAGCATACCGTACTTTATATAAATTATTGACTAAAAATAACCGCGGTGGATACTAGAAAAGGGTCACTAACAGAGCGCTTAAGATTCTTTCTGTTTTAGCGAATTAGTCTTACAATGTAACTAAGCAAAAATGCATGTATCTATAAAAATATGGCCACAATCTATCACAACCCTAGATGTTCGAAATCACGCCAGACGCTGGACATTTTGCGTGCCACAAATATCGATATTGAAATTGTTCTTTACCTCAAAGATCCAATGAGCGCTGCAGACCTAACATCAGTGTTGCAAAAGCTAAACTTGACCCCGAGCCAGCTCATTCGTCGAAATGAAACTGACTTCAAACGCTTACAATTAGATGCAACGATGGTCACTGAGCAACAATTACTTGACGCCATGGTAATGCATCCTGCTTTAATAGAGCGTCCTATTGTGGTTGTTGGTGACAAAGCCGTCATTGGACGACCTCCTGAAAATGTACTTGGCCTCTTATAATGACTACTCATACTGAAAACACTTATATTTTAGTTCTCTACTACAGCCTCCACGGACACGTGAAAATGCTTGCCGAGCAAATCGCACTGGGGATTGAAAGCGCCGGATTGGAGGCGAGGTTACGAACGGTACCTGCTATATCAACCGTATGCGAAGCAACCCAAGACGATATCCCCGTTAATGGCGATATCTACTGCTCTGAAGACGATTTAGCCAATTGCGCCGGTTTACTGATTGGCAGCCCTACGCGATTTGGCAACATGGCCGCACCTCTGAAGTATTTTATTGATGGTACCGCCAGCCTCTGGCTGAGAGGAGCCCTCGTCGACAAACCAGCAGGTGCTTTCACATCCTCGTCAAGTCTGCATGGCGGACAAGAGTCCACGTTGTTGTCGATGATGTTACCTTTGCTGCACCAAGGTATGCTTTTTACGGGCGTGCCTTACTCTGAAACAGCCTTAACAACAACCACCACTGGCGGGACGCCCTATGGCTCAAGCCATGTTGAGTCCGATGCATTAAGTACAGAAGAAGTGCAGATTTGTCGATCTCAAGGGGCTCGTCTAGCTATGCTCGCCAAAAAATTAAGTACCTCAACATAATCCACCATTTAATAATAACGTCAGGAAGGTATCGGTGAAGGTAGAACGTAAAATAACCATTTCAAGACTCGCAATACAAGGCAGTTTTTTCCTATTGTTGATCGTATTAACAACTAATCTTTGGCTGCAAAGCGCACCTCTGATAATCTACTTTATGTCCCTTGCCCCACTGGCAGTATTTATTTCTGGCATTATCAAAGGCAGACTACGCACTCTCATTTGGCTGTGTTTTGTGCTCTTACTGTACTTTGCTATTGCGACTTATAAACTGAGTGTTCCAGATCCTTTACTGCTCGACATTGCCGAGTTAGTGCTAATTGTTGTATTGTTTGTAGCAGCAACGGGCAATGCAAGACTGAGACAAAAAAACGTTCTTTAGAAACCAAACTAATACATAAAAGGATTTGTAAGTGACTGACAAAAAACCGGGTTTAATACGTCGGATCTTTACATTTATCGGCAGTGCATTAACCGCTGTACGTCATGCATTCAGCTTCTTGATTCTGGTTGTTGTGATCTCAGTCATTGGCGGCATGTTCGCAGAAAACCTCAAACCAATTCCCACCGAAGGTGCTTTGTATCTTGCGCCCCAAGGGTTATTGGTTGATCAAAAAAGTTATGTTGATCCCCTCGCCCAGATTCTGTCTCAAGGAGGTCAGCAGGGTAATGAAACCTTAGTGAGGGACATTATCGAAGCCATTGATACTGCTAAAGACGACAATAGAATCACTCATTTACTGCTAGATACCGACTATATGGCCGGTGCTAGTCTTAGTAAATTACAAGAAATAGGGTCAGCTCTGCGACGTTTCAAAGCGACTGACAAGCCGATTATTGCCGTCGCCGATTATTTTACACAGTCACAATATTTTCTTGCTGCACACGCCGATGAAATAATACTCAATCCGTTAGGCGGAGTTATGATCACTGGATTTGGCTCATACAGAAGCTATTTTAAGGACGCTCTGGATAAGCTAAAAATTACGATGAATATCTTTCGCGTTGGCGACTATAAAAGCGCAGTAGAGCCACTAATGGGCAACAGTATGTCCTCTCAAGTGCGAAATGACACAGGTGTTTTACTAAATGATCTATGGCAGTCCTATACGTCAGAAATAGAGTCGCTAAGGGACCTAGATGCCGGTACTCTCAATAAGTATGCTAATCAATTACATACTTCCCTTGAAGAGTACAAAGGCGATAGCGCGGCTCTATCGAAAGCTGTCGGATTAGTTGACACTATAACCAGCCGCTCAGGCATTCAGCGCTACTTAAACGCTAACATAGCGGGTGAAGATGGTGACTTTAATAGCATTGATATGAACAGTTATCTATCCAACACACGTCTTGCCAATAGAGAAACTTCAAACGCTCAAAATCAAATCGCCATTGTGGTGGCAAGCGGTTCTATTATGGATGGGCAGCAGCCGGAAGGTAGTATCGGTGGTGATACCTTGGCGTCCATTTTCGAAGAATTGCGCGAAGATGATAATGTAAAAGCGGTAGTTTTGAGAATTGACAGTGGCGGCGGCAGCGCCTTTGCATCTGAAATTATTCGTGACTCCATCAACGCCACTCAAGATAAAGGTATCCCAGTGGTGGTTTCCATGGGCAGTGTTGCTGCATCGGGGGGTTACTGGATCGCTGCAGAGGTCGATAGAATCTTAGCAATGCCAACTACCATCACCGGCTCAATTGGGGTATTTGGGATTGTCCCCACCATTGATCAATCTTTAGCGACGTTGGGTATTTATTCGGACGGAGTTGGCACCACAGACATTGCCGCTATGATGGAACTCGATCGCCCTCTCACACAGCAAACTAAACTCATTATTCAAGCCGGTGTAGATAATATTTACACTCGTTTTATTACCCTGGTTGCTAATGGTAGAAACTCAACGCCTGAAGCAATTCATGAAATTGCCCAAGGTCGAGTCTGGACGGGAAATCAGGCGCTGGCGAATGGTTTAGTCGATCAATTAGGTGATCTTAATGATGCTATATTGGTGGCCGCCGAAATAGCTGACTTAGATGACTACCAGATTGACTATCGTCGCAAAGAAATGTCCCCCTTTGAAACCTTGATCACTGAGTTGAATGGTAATGTTGTAGGGTCATTGCAAGGGCTGGGTTTGGCATCGGTTTCGAACTATTCAACACCTGACAGTAGTCTTTTACGCTACGCCAAAAAGGTCTTGGAGCCTTTAACTTTTATCAATGCTTTAAATGATCCCAAAGATATTTATTTATATTGTGAGAAATGCCCTCTTTAAAGGCGTTGCGCGGACTCATTAGAGTGCGACTACATCCCAATCATTTTCCGTACAAGCATCCTGTTATATAAAAAGTTAGGTCAGAAAATTGCTTCTGGCTTGACTTTGAAGCTTTGCTCGTCTAAATCTTATTCGTTGGATCGTCGATTAATAGGATTGTCAGCAAATGTCTGCTGAAGACTAAGACAAACTAGGATGTTTGTTAATATGAGTACACGGAATGTTAAAATCTTTACCTGCTAATTTTAGTCATAAAAGTCTCACCCTGCGATATCTATTCGCTCTTAGCTTGATCGCTATTTTAGTGAGCCTATCCACATTTAGTTTCCAAAAAATAATTTCAGATCAACGATATGCCTCAAATACTATTAGCAGAGCTGGTGCCGAACGTGTCTTGCTAGAAACAATCAAGGTTTACCACGTTGCCTACTTAGCGTATCGGGGCGATCCACGTCAGGCTGTTATCCATAAAAAACTGTCTGAAGCCGCAACCGCTCTAGAAACAAATCATCAAGCCCTCTTAGATAGGGAAGAATCAGAAAATTTAGGCGGTGAAATGATTCCTGCGGTTCGCGCACTTTATTTTGATTCGCCCGTGCAGCTGAACCAACAAATTTCTGATTATCTTGCACTAGCCCGCAGGCTACTGTCGTTGACCGATCAAGAATTGGATGAACAACCCATACTCAGTTCCAGCTTTGTCGATCTAACAGAAACATTATTAACTGATATGCAAACCGTCGTAAACGCACATGTCACTCAGTCAGAAAATGCCCTCAAACAAATGGGACAGCTTGAGATACTGCTGTGGATATCAGCGATGATTGTTCTGATGTTGGAAGCACTGCTTATTTTTCGACCGATGATGGAGACCATTACGAAACAATTCTTGCTTTTAGGAAATCAGACCGAAACGTTACAAGAAAAAATAGTTGAATTGAAAACAACACAGCATGAATTAATCAAGAGCCAAAAGATCGCCTCATTAGGACGCATGGTATCAGGATTTTCTCATGAACTAAGTACTCCAGTAGGAATCGCTGTTAGTGCCGTTAGTCAAATGCAAGATGCCGCAGAGAGAGTCAGCTATGAAATAAATGCGCCGACTATTGATTTAACGGCATTAAAGCACAATACAGAAGATTTGAATGAGACCGCGACGTTAGCGGCAAATAATTTAGCTCGCGCTGGTCGCTTGGTAGAAAGCTTTAAGCAGAGCTCTATCGACCGACACAGTGAATTGTCCCGCGAGTTCAATTTAAAATCTCTCGCAGAAGATACAGTTTATAACCTAAGTCATCAGCTAAAAAATAAAAATGTGGTCGTAAAAGTCAACTGTGCCGAGCATCTGTTTCTGGACGGAAGACCCGGTTTAATTGAGCAGTTAATTACTAATCTCGTTAGTAATAGTCTGGCTCATGGTTATAAAGAAAAAGGTGGCTTAATCAATGTCGACTTTATCCTCGACCATGAAAATCAAACCATTTCCATGCAGTATAAAGATGATGGCCGCGGCATAGACAAAGCAATCATTGATAATATATTTGAACCGTTTTTCACCAGCACTCGCACAGGGGGTTCTGGGTTAGGGCTCTACATTTGCCATTCCATAGTGACTCAGGATCTAAGTGGAACAATCGTGTGTCACAGCATTAAAAATCAAGGTGTAACATTTTCGATTAAGTTCCCTCTTGAGGTAGAACCAACCCCTCATTTGGAACTAAATTCTGTCGAAGGTTAAGGAAATACGTATGAAATTGGCATCAAGAAAGAAAAAATATCCTACGAGTGGGAAGAGTTTCGAATCAAATCGACAAGATTTATCTAATTGGAAGATTCTTTTAGTAGATGACGACCCAGATATTATTCAAGTGACTAAATTAAGCTTACGGAATTTTGTTTTTTCGGGATTGAGCCTTACTATTTTAGAGGCCAATAGCGCAGCTGAAGCAAAACTGATTATTCACGAACACGATGACATTGCTGTGCTTATAGTCGATGTGGTTATGGAGACAGATAATGCCGGGTTACACTTAGTCGAATATATTCGTGATTCAATGTTCAACCGCATATCTAGAATAATAATTAGTACCGGACAACCGGGTTTAGCACCTGAACGCTATGTTATTGATAACTACGATATTGATAACTACCTAACTAAAACTGAATTAACCAGTCAAAATCTTTACGCGAAATTGCGTCTAGCCATTAAAGGCTATCGTGACTTAATGCTGCTTCAGAAAAATCGTAATGGTTTACGTAGAATACTCTCGCAAGTCCCCAAAATTGATCATGTGGCCCGTCAATCAGAATCGCTATTTTTCAAAGCCGTACTGGAGCAAGTCTGTTACTTTTGTTCGTCGGATTCCAATGATTCATCCATTAACGCGATGATTGCCAGTGTGAATGGCGATCATGCCAAGATCGAGTATGCGAAAGGTAGCTTTGTTTCCGTAGACCAAGATTCAGCCAACGTTATAAGCTTACTCAGAAAATATCAAAATAAAAAATATCAAGACGCACTACTGACTGATTTGCATAACCAAAAGACCCTAATTCCTCTTAGTATTACTGGCAAGATAGCTGCCTTTGTTTATATAGAGCAGAAGATCGCAGTAACGCATGCTGAGCAGTCATTACTGGAAGTATTCTTGAAACAATGCAGTAGCATTCTTGAAAATACCAGACTTTACAATAATCTTGACAAAGCCTATCAAAAATCAATTAACACTCTTGCAGAAATAGCAGAATTTAAAGATAAAGATACTGCTGAACACATTAATAGGATTGCCGGTTATACAGAAAACATCGCCATTGAAATGGGGCAGCCCGCTGAGCTTGCTTTGCAATGGGGCCAAGCCGCTCGATTACATGATGTTGGCAAGATGGGGATTCCCGATAAAATTTTGCTCAAACCCGGCAAACTGACTGACGATGAGTTCAGTATAATGCGGCAGCATACCGTTATCGGTGCGGCCATTTTAGGGAATATGCACGCCATGGAATTGGCCCAAGATATTGCTCTGAGCCACCATGAACATTGGGATGGATCAGGTTATCCTGAGGGTAGAATTGCAGATCAGACGTCATTGCCTGCGCGAATTGTGGGCATTGCTGATGTATTTGATGCTTTGATCAATATCCGTTGCTATAAATCAGCATGGACGATCGATGAAGCTATTACATACATTAAAGAGAAGAGTGGCACACAGTTCGATCCAAAGGTTACAGAAGCTTTTCTAAAGTTATACGATCAAGGCGTTATTGAAAACCTCATTTTAGAGAGTAAGGCTTGAGAGTCAAAAATCCCACTTAACAGCACCTTTTGTATTGCAAAGTCTCGCCCTCACTTTGTCGCTAAAGGTCCAATGTTTCCTTCACAAACGGCATGGTTAACCGGCGCTGTTCGCGGAGCGAAGCCTTGTCTAGCTGTTCCAATGCCTCCATCAATGTATGGGTATCTCTAGGCAATCGATGGAGTAGAAAAAGAGCAACATCATCAGACAGATATAAACCACGTCGACTAGATCGATACTGAAGCAGCCGTCGTTGGTCAGCGTCACTAAAGTGAGGCAAATGCAACGAGACACCCGATTTCAGTCGAGACAATAAGTCGGCAAGCGGAATATCTAGTTGATCCACTGGTTGATGCCCTGCAATCACCAAGCGTGTGCCCGAGTCGCGACAATTATTAAATAAATTGAACAACGGTATTTGCCAGTCTTGGATGCTAGCCACCAATTGCAAATCATCAATACACACTAGAGGTGCTTTCTCTAGGCCCTCCAATACTTGCTTTGGCGGGTAGCTGTGTAAATCTTTTAGTGGTAAATACACAGTACCTACATTTTTTCCCAGTACAGTGGTCTGACAAATAGCTTGGAGAAGATGGGATAATCCGGTACCGCTCCCACCGGACAGATACGCAAATTTACGGCCCTCGTCTTTGAGCAAGAAAGTCGCCATATGCTGAGGAGTGCCGTTAGGTGCATAGTAGTTGTCAAAGGTGGCTTGGTCATCTAGTGCAATGGCCAGGCTCAGTTGTTCAGTAGGTTTCATTTTGCCATCCAGTCAAAAATAAGATATTGGCTATCTTTCGGTAAATCATCCCCGCGGCTGCGAAAATAACCGCTGCGCACCAAAGCCTTATGTAGCAGTGCCGCCCCGCCCTCGGCAGCCACTGAAAAAGTAATTTGACTTTCTTTGGTTGAAAATAAGTCAAATGAACTCACTATCTCGAGTTTCTTAAACTGCTCGTTAACACGCTGATAGTCACTGTAGGAGTTTATTCCAGCAATTTCGACAAGTAGCGAATTAGTATCTCCCCTCGGAATGTAACTAAAAGAGCGAGTCAAACTGTTTAAAATATTATTGACAACAGAGGTGACGAAAAGCTCGTCATTTTCGGTATTGAAATCACCTATCTGACGTTTGCCGGCAGCTTGATAAACCCAAGCACCACGGACCTCGCCGATTGAGGTTCGATAAAAACGTAATGCAACCCAGCCGTCTGCACTATATCTTTGCGATGCCGATTGGATTTCGTCTGCCCTCAGATTCCAAGCCGAATCGATAGGTAGAGCCAGCTGATCTTCCAAATCAAAGGTGGGAAGCATATAAGGGATCCCTCGCTCTGTCATAATATTTGATAATTCGGCCAGAACTTCTGCTCCTAGGTTATTGTCAGCGTCCAAACTGGAGGCATCCTGCCCCAAAAACTCTCGGCCAGTTGTTACATCATCTGAGACAATCCAGACTAACAATTTTGGCCTATTCGACGGCAGTACCGGCAGCTGGTTGTTACGAATGAGCTCGTCAATGGCCAAACGTGAGAATGATACTCGCAACCCGACCTTTTGAGCGGCTGAGTCTTGAGAGGTCAGATTATTGGTTATTGGTAAATCTTGAAAACTTAAGGCATCTATATAGGCACTGGCATTATCAAAAATCGTGGCCAAACGACTTAATTGCAAAACGTCACCGTTGCCGGTCAATTTAACTAAAACATTCTTTAACGCATCACTGATACCACGCTCCTTCGACTCCACGCTTTGATCCGCAACAGGTACTAAGCTAACGTAGAGATTCTCAACCTCTTCAGCATTACTGAAAGGACTGCTCATGAACAATAATATGACTAATACTTTTCTTAACATCACTACTCCAACTGGATTTTTGTATTGTAACAGCGGTTTATCAAGATTAGCCTTATTGATAAAAATATCGTTATTTTAAAATAACATCAATTAAAAAATAGCGCCTCTATGATAGCCGCGCTAAAATGTCGACTTTCAAATAGGACGTTTCCCCATGGCCGAAAATAAACCATCATTGAGCTATAAAGATGCGGGTGTTGATATTGATGCTGGCAATGCTTTAATCGAAAAAATAAAAGGTGCTGCAAAACGCACGCGCCGCTCTGAGGTAATGGCCGGACTAGGAGGGTTTGGAGCATTATTTGAACTACCCGCTGGCTACAAACAACCCGTGTTGGTATCAGGTACCGACGGGGTCGGTACCAAGCTAAGATTGGCTCTGGATTATGGAAGACACGATACTGTTGGCATTGATCTAGTTGCCATGTGTGTCAACGATCTTATCGTATGCGGCGCCGAACCATTATTCTTTCTTGATTATTACGCGACTGGAAAACTTGATATAGATACCGCTGCTGCAGTTGTAAATGGTATTGCCGACGGTTGCGAACTATCTGGTTGCTCATTAATTGGTGGGGAAACCGCAGAAATGCCCGGAATGTATGAAGATCAAGACTATGATTTGGCTGGCTTTTGCGTTGGAATTGCGGAGAAATCTGAAATCATTGATGGCAGTAAAGTCGCCACTGGGGATGTTTTGATTGGGCTAGCATCAAGTGGACCCCACTCGAACGGTTATTCTCTTATCCGAAAAGTTCTCGAAGTCACAGGCACCAATCCTGCTACCACAGAATTGGAGGGTCAGCCTCTAATTGATTTACTCATGGCGCCGACCAAAATTTATGTCAAATCTTTACTCAAACTAATCTCAGAATCTCCAGTGCATGCTCTAGCTCACATTACTGGCGGTGGTCTATTGGAGAATATTCCTCGTGTTTTACCAGACAATGCCAAGGCGATGATTAATCTCGACGCATGGCAACGCCCTGCTATTTTCGACTGGTTACAGAAAGGCGGTAATATCGATGAACATGAAATGCACCGTACGCTAAATTGCGGCGTTGGCATGGTTATCTGTGTACCTGCGTCTTCAGTAGATGCCGCTCTTGTAAAGCTCGCTGATAATGGAGAGATAGCGTTTGTTTTAGGTGACATTCAGCCAATGTTGCCGGGCGATGAGCAGGTTGAATTACTTGGACTCCGCCAATGACCGTTGGCGATCAGCCGCTGAGTAAAATCGTAATACTTATTTCGGGTAGCGGTTCAAATCTGCAGTCATTTATTGACGCCTGCAGCGCTGGAATTGTCGATGGTAAAATTATGGCCGTCATTAGTAACAGGCCAGGCGTTAAAGGTCTTGATCGAGCTTCCGCGGCGGACATTCCTAACATAGTGATCGACCATCGCGCCTTTCAATCAAGAGAAGAGTTTGATCAGCATCTGGCCGAAGTAATCACTAGTTTTACGCCGGACTTAGTTGTTTTAGCAGGTTTTATGCGCATACTCACTGACGGTTTTGTTAATCAGTTCATCGGCAAACTCATCAATATTCATCCATCTTTACTGCCGGCATATCCAGGGCTAAACACGCACCAAAGAGCCATTGAGGCGGGCGATTCAACCGCAGGTGCCACTGTACATTTTGTTACCTCTGAGTTAGATGGCGGGCCCGCCATATTGCAAGCAGCGGTGCCTATTTTACCCAAGGACACTGCTGTTGATCTCGCTGCACGCGTGTTGATCGTAGAGCATGAAATCTACCCAGTGGTTGCACAATGGTATTGTCAGGGTCGAGTGGTGATGAATCAGGGTAAGGTTTTCCATGATGGTACAGCGGTTGGTGAAAGTGGGTTACTATTTTCTAGTGAGAGTGAACATTAGTGATTAATAAGACTCTAAGTGGTTAATGATTTGAGTTTTTGTGCGTTGAGGAGAAAAATGTCCCGCTTTACAGACATCGCCAATCCAGTTTTTTTACTGACATTACTAAGGTATGTCCGTGTCTTTTCGGGTGTCATCGCCACCACTTTTTTAGTGCCGGCGCATAGTTCGGAGCTAGTCGGCTATGCCGCGAGTTACAGCGCGAATTACAACGGTATAGCTATCACCGCCAAATATCAGTTAGAGCAACTAGACACTGACACCTATAGTGAAACATCTGAAGCCAATAGTATTTTTGGTACAATTACCGAAAAAGCACAATTTGAATTAAATACCCTCGGCCAGCTAATTCCGCGGAGCTACCACTACAAAAGATCATTAATGGGGGTCTCTCGCCGTGAAAGCCAATTATTTGATTGGAATGCTGGGCAACTCACTTATACAAAAAATGACACTAGCAGCGTGGTTCCCGTAACGCAGGGAACACTTGATTTAATGACTCATAAATTACAAATACGCCGAGACTTAAAAGCGGCTGAAAGTACTTTTTCCTACTCAGTAATGTCTCGCGATAAGCGCAAACAGTACAACTATGAAGTGATCGCTTCAGAAGTTTTAACAACGAGTCTTGGCCCTTTAAACACCACAAAAATACGCAGAGTTGTCAATCAGGATAAAAAGCGCGAAACTATCATTTGGTTGGCTGATGATTGGGAATTTCTTATTGTGAAATTATCTCATGTCGAAAATGGCGATAGCCACGAACTTAATATAACTAAAGGACAAATCGCGGGTCGCGATATAGTCCCATTGGAAATAATCCAAGCGAGTGAGTCATGACTGCACCTCGAACTTCTAATAACACGAGTAAATTTATCCTTGTACTCGGCACATTAGCGTCCATCATTATCGTTGGTGGAGTTTTATACCAAGCGCAGCAAGATGGTTTAGTCGATGAAGAAATTTTATCGATACCTGAGCAAAATATAGTCACCGCGATCACTGAGTCTGACGTGCCCGAGGCGTCCATACCGGAAACAGTAAGTGCCATTGTTACAGCGAATCAGGTAGTAGAAGAGAAGCCAGCACTGCCGTCGCTGGATGAGAGTGATTCATTCGTTCGCAAACGAGTGGCACTGATGAGCGACAAAGAGAATTTGCAGTCCTGGCTTGCTACAAACGATTTACTGCGTCGAACAGCCAGTTATCTGGACGGTCTCTCCAGGGGCGTTGTCCTTAGTAAGATTTTTCCATTGAGTGCCCCAGAGGGGAAATTTACCACGCATCGTGATGAAGACGGGATCTGGCTAAACGCAGGTAATTATGAACGCTACAACTCATCCATTTTGGTTCTGGCTTCCATTGACATGAAATTAATGGCGCAAATGTTCCATTTCTCTCGACCTCTTATAGAACGCGCATTCTCTGAGCTTGGTTATCAGCCTCGGCAGATGGATGGCATTATTTTAACCGCCCTAGAACAAATTCTCTCAGCACCCATTATTGTTGAACCGATTCGGTTGACCCGCGAATCTGTTGCTTACAAATTTGCTGATCCAGAAATTGAGTCTCTATCGCCACTGCAAAAACAGTTAGTTCGCAGTGGTCCTGAAAACACGAAACGAATTCAGAACCAAGCGCTACTTCTCAAGAATGCCCTACTCGACCCCAGCGGTACCAGCTGAGGTCAAAGAAATACTAATACGTTCGCCATTACGTTTTTGGAAGCGTCACGCCAGTCTGCCCTTGATATTTTCCGCCACGATCTGCGTAAGACGTGGCGCAAACCTCGTCAGATTCAAAAAATAGCATCTGGGCAACACCTTCATTAGCATAGATTTTTGCTGGAAGATTAGTCGTATTGGAAAATTCTAGAGTGACATGACCTTCCCACTCTGGCTCAAGAGGAGTCACATTGACAATAATGCCACAGCGGGCATAGGTCGATTTACCTAAGCAAATTGTCAACACCGAACGTGGAATTTTGAAATATTCAATGGTTCTTGCCAGCGCAAATGAATTTGGTGGAATAATGCAATAGTCTCCTGAAACATCAACAAAAGAATCTTCATCAAAGTTCTTTGGGTCAACTGTTTTGGAGTGGACGTTCGTGAAAATTTTAAATTCATTGGCACAACGCACGTCATAACCATAGCTAGATGTCCCATAAGAGATCACACGCTCATCTCCGGAATATCGTACCTGCTCTCGCTCAAAGGGGGAGATCATTTGCTGACTTTCAGCCATACGTCGTATCCAATTATCTGATTTGATGCTCATGAATTAATGTCTCTCGGTTGGTCCATCAGGTGCAGATCGCACCGACTTAAGAATATAGCCGGTATGATACGCATTTACAGTCTTTCAGCAAGACCAGTCTTAATACTTAAGTGCAATTATTCAAAGACAATCTCTGGCCCTTCATCGCTATCCATAGCGGCTAACTCAACGAGGACCGAGTTAGCAATATCTCGATATTGCTGCGCAATCACACTATCTTTAAGCGCCTCCACCGCAGGTATACCAAGGTCACCCTGCTGCCTAATAACTAATTCTAACGGCAGACTACCTAATAATTTAGTGCCATACTCATCAGCAACTCTAGCCCCACCACCGTCGCCGAAAATATGTTCGCCGTGTCCACACTGGCTACAGATGTGAACTGCCATATTCTCAACAATACCCAACACCGGAATATTCACCTTTAAAAACATCTCGATGCCCTTTTGCGCATCAAGCAGAGCAATATCCTGAGGTGTTGTGACGATAATTGCTCCAGCCACCTGGGCCTTTTGCGCGAGTGTAAGCTGAATATCGCCAGTACCCGGCGGCATATCCACAACCAACACATCTAGCTCACCCCATGCAGTTTGTTGCAGTAACTGCTGTAATGCGCCAGCAGCCATTGGTCCGCGCCATGCCATAGGTGTTTTATCTGTCACTAAATAAGCCATCGACATCGTCGACAACCCATGTGCCTGTATGGGTTTGAAATATTTTTCATCGACTGCCTGAGGCCGAGTATTTTCCTCGACACCCAACATCATGGCAATACTGGGCCCATAAATATCGGCATCAAGAAGACCTACTTTCTGACCAGCCTGCTGTAAGGCCAGAGCTAAATTAACCGCGGTGGTTGATTTACCCACACCACCCTTACCAGAAGCAACTGCAATAATATTTTTAACTTGGGTCAACACAAAAAATACTCCAACTTATTACTGTTTTTGAATAACTCGCTAAACTGATGCTAGCGAACTGAATAACCGATGAAAAATTACCATAAAATCGCTATACTCGCGTCTTTATAATAAAGACTAAAAGATCCCTACCATGTCGTCAAAACGCCAAATTCTGGTTACTAACGCCCTACCCTATGCCAATGCAGCGCTGCACCTGGGCCATATCTTAGAGTATACCCAAACTGACGTGTGGGTTCGTTTTCAAAAAATGCGCGGTCATGAATGTTACTACGTTTCTGCGGACGATGCTCATGGCACAGCCATAATGCTCAAGGCAGATGAAAAAGGTATCTCTGCAGAACGGCACATCGCCGACATGCGCACTATTCACGAAGCCGACTTTAAAGATTTTTTAATAGGCGTTGATAATTACCACTCTACTCACTCAGAAGAAAATAGAGTTTTTTCAGAGTTAATCTACAATCGCTTGAAAGCCAATGATCATATTGCAAAACGTTCTATTACTCAGGCATTTGATCCAGAAAAGAAGCTATTTTTGGCCGATCGCTACGTAAAAGGTACCTGCCCAAAATGTAAAACTGATGATCAGTATGGTGATAATTGCGAAGTCTGTGGAGCAACTTACTCACCCGTTGATCTCATCAATCCTGTGTCGGTTATATCTGGTGCTACCCCAATTGAAAAAGAATCTGTCCATTACTTCTTTAAATTACCTGAATTTACCGACTTTCTAAAGCAATGGGTCAATAGTGGCACGGTCCAAAAAGAAGTGGCGAATAAGCTGGGTGAGTGGTTAGACAGTGGCCTGCAGGAGTGGGACATCAGCCGTGATGCGCCTTATTTTGGGTTTGAAATCCCTGATGCGCCGGGCAAGTATTTTTATGTTTGGTTGGATGCTCCTATTGGCTACATGGCGAGCTTTAAAAATCTTTGCGAGCGCGAAGCCATAGATTTTGACCATTTTTGGGGGAAAGATAGTTCCACCGAGCTCTATCACTTCATTGGTAAAGATATTGTTAACTTCCATGCATTGTTTTGGCCCGCAATGCTCAAGAGTGCTAATTATCGCACCCCCACAAAGGTTTGTGTGCATGGTTTTGTCACCGTAAATGGCAAAAAGATGTCCAAGTCCAGAGGTACGTTTATTAATGCACGCTGTTACTTGGATCATCTGAATCCAGAGTATTTACGCTATTACTACGCCTCTAAACTTTCTGGGTCGGTAGAAGACATTGATCTTAATTTGGAAGACTTTATTCAGAAGGTCAACAGTGACTTGGTGGGTAAAGTTGTTAACATCGCCAGCCGCTGCGCCAAGTTTGTGACTAATGGTAATAATGGCATTCTTTCATCGACTATTGAAAATCAAGCACTATGGAATCAGGTTAGTGGCGCAAAAGACAGCATTGCCAACCACTATGAGAATCGCGATTTCAGTAAGGCTATTCGTGAAATTATGGCATTGGCTGATTTAGCTAATGAATATATCGCTGCCAAAGAACCTTGGAAACTCAATAAAGATCCGGACCAACAACAAAAAGTTCAGGACATCTGCTCTCTAGGCATCAACATGTTCAGAGTGATACTGACTTACCTTAAGCCAGTGTTGCCCTCTATGGCAGAGGCTGGAGAGACTTTTTTGAATGACAGTTTGACCTGGGGAAGCGTTAATCAGCCTCTGGTTAAGCATCAAATAAATCCATTTACGCCACTCATGCAGCGTATTGAAAAAGAGAGAGTTGATGCTATGGTTGAAGCTAGTAAACAGGATCTCCCCAAAGCTATTGATCCCATAATTAGTGGTCCCTTGGCCGATGAACCCTTGGCTGATGAGATCAGTTTTGATGATTTTATTAAAGTAGACTTACGCGTTGCACTAATTGTTAAGGCCGAGCATGTTGAGGGCGCAGACAAATTACTTCAATTGACCTTGGATATTGGTGGTGAGACACGCCAAGTTTTTTCCGGCATCAAATCATCCTATGATCCGCAGTCTTTAGAAGGGCGACTCACCGTTATGGTTGCCAACTTAGCGCCACGCAAAATGCGCTTTGGAATGTCTGAAGGCATGGTGCTCGCCGCAGCAGATAAAAAAGGTATCTACCTATTAGAGCCTGATAGCGGCGCTCAGCCTGGCCAGCGAGTAACCTAAGAGTCCATGAGCTTACTAGGAGTGACTTGTACTTTTGGCCGACCTATGAATAACGAAAGGCTCGCTATCGAGTGATATAAGTTGAATAGCATCGATCTATTCCAAAATAATAAAGATCGACAACAGGCACTATAATAAGAGCATGCAAGAATTCGCCGTCATTCTGGTCAGCTCTATTCTGATCAACAACTACGTTCTAGTGCAGTTCCTTGGACTGTGCCCGTTCATGGGTGTATCGAAAAAGCTTGAATCCGCCATTGGTATGTCGGCTGCAACCACCTTTGTACTGACGCTTACAGCAATGGTCAGCTATATCGTCAATGAGTTGATATTGATGCCATTGGGCTTAATGTATCTGCGTACCATCGCTTTTATTTTGGTGATTGCTGCGGTCGTGCAATTCACTAAGATGTTTATTGAAAAAACCAGTCCTCTTCTGTACCGCGTGTTGGGCGTATTCCTACCTCTAATAACAACCAACTGCGCGGTCTTGGGCGTAGCACTACAAAATGCTAATAAAGATCTCAACTTTTTGCAGTCATCCCTTTATGGCTTTGGTGCCGGCGCTGGTTTTTCTCTTGTACTAATTTTCTTTTCAGCGATGCGTGAGCGATTAGCCGCTGCTGATATTCCGCAACCCTTTGAGGGGGCTGCGATTGCCATGATTACCGCTGGCTTAATGTCATTGGCGTTCATGGGTTTTAGTGGGCTTGTTTAAATGATGTCATTACTGACTGACAATACTATGCTCGCCGCCCTCCTAGCACTCGTTGGACTGGGGACTCTATTCGGCGGCTTGCTAGGCTACGCTGCAGAGAAGTTCAAAGTCGGCAGCGATCCTATTGTTCTGCAACTTGATGAGCTGTTACCTCAAACACAGTGTGGCCAATGTGGCTTTCCAGGATGCCGTCCCTATGCTCAATCTATCGCTGATGGAGATGCCATTAACAAATGTCCCCCCGGAGGCCAATCAACGATTAATGCAATCGCCAATTTATTGGATATCTCAGCACCGAGTCTAGATGAGGAGCATGGTGAAGAAGAAATCAGAACCATTGCTTACATTCGAGAAGACGAATGTATCGGCTGTACTAAGTGCATTCAAGCCTGTCCTGTCGATGCCATATTAGGCGCCGCAAAGCTAATGCATACAGTCATTGCAGATGAGTGCACTGGTTGTGACCTCTGTGTTGAACCATGCCCTGTAGATTGCATCGACATGCTACCGATTGTAGAAAAAATTCATCAATGGCAATGGTCTGCACCTGAACATTCTGCTGATTTAATCGCCACAACGGCCTCCGGAATGCATGAGGACGCCGCATGAGACAGATATGGAATACGCCCGGCGGCGTTCATCCGCCAGACAATAAAGAGCAATCGCTCACCAAAAATATCGGTCACTTGCCTCTGCCTGAAAAGCTTATATTACCGCTTACACAACATGCCGGTACCGCGGCAAAAACTTGTGTTGTAGTGGGTGAAAAAGTTCTCAAAGGGCAAAAACTGGCTTCTGCTAGCGCTGGCGTTAGTGCCGCCGTTCACGCGCCTAGCTCTGGCTGGATAACGGCTATTGAAGAGCGGTCCGTAGCTCATCCATCGGGGATGTCGGCGGCCTGCATAGAGATTACCTGTGACGGTGAAGATCGCTGGATAGAGCGTGTAAACTATCCAAACTATCAGCAGGCAAGTGCTATGCAACTCCGCGACCTAATCGCCGACGCAGGCATTGCAGGCCTCGGCGGCGCTGGCTTTCCATCGGCAATCAAGCTTGATAGCGGAACAAAAAAGCCCATAGATACATTGATTATTAACGCAACTGAATGTGAACCTTATATTACCGCTGACGATATACTCATCCGCGAGCGTGCTGATCAGATTATTCAAGGTATCGACATCGTTAGTCATCTACTGGGTAAGCCAAAGACGATTTTAATTGGTATTGAAAATAATAAACCCGAAGCTATTGCCGCGCTTAATCAGCACTGCCAAGGCACTGGTATTGAGGTGGTGTATTTTCCGACCAAGTACCCCTCTGGCGGCGAAAAACAACTGATCTATATTCTCACCGGTAAAGAAGTCCCCAGTGGGCAATTACCGGCTGACCTTGGCATGGTCTGCCTAAACAGCGGCACTGCGTTTGCCATCAAGCGTGCGGTGATCGATGGTGAGCCACTTATCTCACGAATCACTACCCTCGCCGGCGAGGCTTGCGGTGTTAATCGCAATTATGAGATTTTAATCGGAACGCCGGTAAGCCACCTCCTTCAACATAACAATTTTAACCAAGCTCTGTGCAGCAGGCTCATCATGGGTGGCCCAATGATGGGTTTCAGCCTCGCTTCTAGCGAAGTACCCCTGATCAAGACTAGCACCTGTATTCTGGCACCAAGTCATACGGAAATACCTGATGACGAACCTCCACAACCATGCATTCGCTGCGGCCTTTGCTCGGAGGCCTGTCCAGCATCATTGCTGCCTCAACAACTCTATTGGTACTCCCGAGCGAAGGATCATGAGCGCCTACAATCTCATAACCTTTTTGATTGTATCGAGTGCGGTGCCTGCTCCTATGTCTGCCCTAGCAACATCCCATTAGTACAGTATTATCGGAGCAGTAAAGGTGATATCACTAATGCTCTTGCTGCCAAGGCAACTGCCGCGATCTCTCGCGAACGCTTTGAATTTAGGCAAGTCAGGCTCGAAAAAGCAGATATTGCTCGAGAATCTAAACGCGAAGCCCGCCGACTAAATACTGAGCAAGCTAAAAAAATGTCCCCATCTACAACACAATCAACTGGGTCATCCGCTGCCGATATCATAAAAGCCGCGCAACTACGCGGAATTACCAAACAGGCATCACCGGAGCAACAAAAAGCTAAATTGCAACGCACATTGCTGGCGGCACAAATGCGCTTGGAAGAAGCTCAACAGCGGCTGGTTCAAGTTACCAACAAAGGGAGTGCAGATCAACAAGCGCAGCAATTGGCCAGCGTTGAAGCTGCGCGGCGCAAAGTTGAGCAAACTACACAGCGTCTGACCGAGGTAAGTCACTGATGGTCTTTAAGCAAGTAAGCTCACCTCATGGTCATGCTCGTCAAAAAACGGGTGAGATTATGCAGTTGGTTGTTTTAGCGACCTTACCGGGCTTCTTAGTACTAACGTATCAATTTGGGTGGGGTCTATTAATTAATCTATTAATAGCGACTCTTTCAGCCATTTCTGCTGAGGCGTTAGTTCTTAAACTGCGCAACCGACCGATCGACTTTTATCTGCGTGATTACAGCGCAGTTGTCACCGCAGTGCTTTTAGCGCTGGCATTGCCACCTCTAGCGCCTTGGTGGCTAGTCGTTGTAGCGACCGTGTTTTCAATTGTCATCGCAAAGCAGCTATACGGTGGACTAGGGTCTAACCCTTTTAATCCGGCAATGGTCGGCTACGTTGTCGCTCTAATTTCGTTCCCCATAGAGATGACAACTTGGGTTACGCCCATCTCTTTGCTTGCCGCCGACATTAGCCATCCAGGACTATTGGAGTCGTTGGCTATTGTGTTCACTGACAATAGCCCAGTGGACGGCGTAACGGGAGCCACACCACTGGACCTATTCAAGCATAATGATGGGTTACTGGTTGAGCAAATCTATCAGAATAATACGCTATTTAGCCGCGCCAGCTTTGCTGGAGTTGGCTGGGAATGGGCTAATGTGGCGTTTTTAATCGGTGGTCTAGCCTTGCTAAAAGCGCGTGTTTTTACCTGGCATGGCCCCATGGCAATGCTCGGGACGTTGGCGTTAATGTCAATGCTATTCTGGGATGGTGGTAGTTCAAACAGCCCAGGATCGCCCATCATGCATCTGTTTAGTGGTGCCTCTATGCTAGGCGCCTTTTTTATCGTCACTGATCCAGTTTCCTCCACCGTTAGCAACCGTGGTCGTCTGATCTATGGCGCTTTAATCGGCCTGCTTGTTTATGTTATTCGGGCCTGGGGAAGCTATCCCGATGCTGTTGCATTTGCAGTACTACTGGGTAATTTTGCTGCACCCTTTATTGATAATTACACCGTACCCAGAACCTATGGCCATGATAAAAGCCGACGCGCTACAGCAAAGGAGAAGAGCGAATGATCTTACAGTCGGTCCGTCAAAATGCTGTTGCACTAGCGTCATTTGCCTTAATAACCGCATTATTACTGTCATCGATCAATAACCTCACCGCTGACCGCATTGCCCATGCTGAAAGAGTCGCCGCTCAAAAGGCTCTGCTTGAAATAGTGCCTCCAAATCGGCACGACAATGATCTTTTACTCGACACTAGACCTATTCCCGAGCAATTCTGGTCACTACTTGGTCTCGATGAGGGTGGTGATATCTATATCGCTCGCAGCAACAACACCCCCATAGCGGCGATTATCCCTACCATTAGCCCTGATGGGTATAGCGGTAATATTGCAATGATTGTCGGTGTAAATGTTGATGGAAGCATCGCTGGAGTGAGGGTCGTTGACCATAGTGAAACCCCAGGTTTAGGTGATAAAATTGAGTTACGTAAGAGTAAGTGGATTCTGGACTTTAATGGCCGTTCTCTTAAAAATACCCCGACATCTGCTTGGGCGGTTAAAAAAAATGGCGGCACGTTTGATCAGTTCACTGGTGCAACGATTACACCCAGAGCCGTCATCAATCAGCTGGTCAACACACTTAACTACTTTGAACAAGACAAGTCGAGACTGCTAGCGTTAGATCAATCTTCTGAAATGCAGAGTTTAAAATGACTCAACCAACTGTTAAAGAGATCACCGCTAACGGTATATGGCGCAACAACCCCGCACTGGTTCAACTACTTGGACTTTGCCCACTGCTGGCAGTCACCTCTACGGTCGCCAACGCCCTTGGATTAGGCCTGGCAACACTACTAGTGCTGGTGGGTTCCAATACCATTGTCTCTCTTATTCGCAACCATGTTGGCGATGCCGTGCGGCTACCAGTATTCGTTATGATTATTGCGTCATTCGTTACTTGTACTGAAATGCTGATGAAAGCCTATACCTATGAGCTGTATCAGATACTCGGTATTTTTGTTCCCTTGATCGTCACCAATTGTGCAATTCTGGGCCGCGCCGAAGCTTTTGCTAGTAAAAATCCAGTCGGCTTAGCGGCCCTAGATGGTTTGATGATGGGCTTTGGGTTTTTGCTTGTGCTGGTTGTGTTGGGGGCCACCCGAGAGTTACTTGGGCAAGGCACTTTATTCGTCGACATGAATCTGTTGTTCGGTCCCATCGCAACCAACTGGCTTATCCAGCCATTTGGTGAGAACTACAGTTTTTTGGTGTTTGTTTTGCCGCCCGGCGCATTTTTAGTCACAGGCTTATTCATTGCGTTAAAAAACATGTTCGACAATATCGCTAAAAACCGAGCAGATGCTGAGCGCGAAAAAGTAATCAAAGGGGCAAAAAGAGTGCGTACAACGGGGCACATTAGTTAACTAATACTATCTAGTAGCTATCGATATCCTTGTCGAACAACATGTCTATGTCACGGAAGGCTTTAAACTCTAAATAGTTATTGCTGGGGTCATGCAGAAATAATGTAGCCTGCTCCCCCCTGCGACCTTCAAAGCGCAGATAAGGCTCTATAACAAACTCGGCTTTTGTAGCCTGTAATCGTGCTACAAATGTTTCATAGACATCCCAATCCAAGATCACTCCAAAATGAGAGGCCGGGACAGCGTGGCCGTCTACGGCATTGGTTGCCACCGCTGGATGATCTTCGGGTGATACTAAATGTGCCACGAGCTGATGACCAAAAAAGTTAAAGTCAATCCAGCGATCGGATTCGCGACCCGTTGAGCAACCCAACAAGTCGCCATAAAAACTGCGCGCCTGCTCTAAGTCAGTGACCGGAAACGCTAAATGGAAAAGGGGTTGTGCTGATTTTGACATGGTAAATAAGCAGGTTAATAAAAGAGTTAGTGTAGCACCCTCGACACCATAGATTACCTATAGTGATCGAGAGTACATTCTTACATATTACTTTTTTATAACGTTACGGCATTCGGTACATGGCGCAAATTTTATTCCCTGAAGGATCACGCAGATAAGCTAGATACATACTCATTGGACCCCCATCGCGGACACCAGGAGCATCTTCACAAGCCGTTCCGCCATTAGCGATCCCCGCTGCATGCCACGCATCTGCCGCTTCTGGGCTATCTACTGCAAATCCCATAGTGCTACCATTACCGTGGCTGGCAGACTCTCCATCGATGGGTTTGCTCAAAAGGAGGATGCTACCATCAGCGATATATAAACAACGACCTTTGGGATCAATCATTCCTGGTTTGTGGCCAATGGCACCCAAGGTGGCGTCGTAAAATACTTTAGCTTCATCGATGTCATTGGCACCGAGCATAACGTGACTAAACATAATTTTTCCTTATTATTGTTTTGGCGAATAATGTTGTATTGATGGGTAATCGTCCTTCACGCTGTTCGGACAGCTGTCGTTACCGGGACATCATATTAAGGCTCAATCGCACAAACTTCAACCGATCTGTGATGTCTAAAGTTGAAGAATACCTTCGCTGACTAAAACGGTGTTTCCGGCGATCCAAACGCCGGTAATGCCACCCTCGCGCTTTTCGGTTCGACCGTTTAACACACTTGGCCGCCCTATCTCAGCACCCTGTGATATACGCCAATTGAAGTCACCCTCAGTAGCCGGATTAAAGTGACTGAGTAAGGCTACCAACGCGCAGTTAGCACTTCCCGTTGCGGGATCTTCCAAAACACCATCAAGAGGCGCAAACATTCTGACTCTGACGTCAAATTCATCATGACTTTGAAAGTACAGATGAATATGGGGAACCACGCCTTGATCTGACAAAACACTCAGCGCCTCTAGATTAATCTTCGCTTTTTTGATCGCCTCGTGTGAGGCAATTTCGACGAACAAAAAGGCTAAGCCCACAGAAGCCTCTTGAGGCTCATGAGTGTCACAAAGAATATCATCCGCATCTAGGTTCAGAATGTTAGCAATAACCGTCTTAGACACAGCTTTACCTAACCACAGTGGTTCTGGTGCATTGAGTTCGCAACTAATCAGTCCGTCATCACGTTTGTTAATACTAATCGGAACAAGCCCTGCCGCCTCTTCAAAGACGACCTCCAGTCCACTATCAATGTTACCTAGGGCACCATCGTGAGCCAGTACAAAAGCTGTTCCAATATTAGGGTGACCCGCAAAGGGGATTTCGCGGAATGGAGTAAATATACGGACTTTTCTCGTTTGACCGTGTTCTGGAGGAAAAACAAAGGTCGTCTCTGAAAAATTAAATTCTCGAGCGATCTGTTGCATCAGTCGCTCACTAAGTCCCTCGGCCTCGGGAACAACCGCTAGTGGGTTACCACTGAAACGTTGATCGGTAAAAACATCGCATATAAAGTATCGGTAATTCATCTAGACCTCTAGTTACAGCCAGCAATCACCAGGGCAGATGGTCTAAATCTAAATTGCCGCCACTGAGTATGATCGCAATTCGCCGCCCTTGAAATTGATCAGGTTGGTCCATTATTGCAGCTACTGGAACTGCTGCTGATGGCTCAACAATAATTTTTAGCCTGGTCCAAATAAGTTTCATCGCCTCTACGATACGTGCTTCAGAGGTTAATAAAATATTATCAACATGCTCGGTTATGATCTCAAAATTACGGATACCGACGGTACCGCGCAATCCATCTGCAATGGTATTAGGGACAAACTTAGCTACCCTGACACCCGAGTTAAAGCCCTGCCAAGCATCATTAGCCATCTCCGGTTCAGCACCGATGACCTGTGTCGATTCAAAGCCAAGTGATTGCTTGATTACCAGTGCAGAACCACCCAGTAAACCACCGCCCCCAACAGGCGCCATGAGAATGTCGATAGGCTGTTCAAGTTGTGAAATAGTTTCCAGTGCTGCGGTCCCTTGACCTGCAATAATTAGATCGTCGTCATAGGGATGAACAAGACTAGCGCCGTCCTTCTCCATAAGAGTAGCGACTGTCGCTTCGCGAGCAGTCATCGTCGGTTCACAAAAAACTACAGTGGCTCCATAACTAATAACAGCATCTTTTTTAGCTTGTGGAGCATTGTCAGGCATCACTACAGTGCAGGGTGTTTTACGCATAGCTGCAGCCCATGCCAGAGCAGCACCATGGTTACCAGAGGAATGTGTCACTACGCCTCGACTAAGGCTATTCTGATCCATGGAAAAAACCGCATTGCACGCTCCGCGAGCCTTAAAAGCCCCCACTTTTTGCATATTGTCGGCTTTAAAAACTAGCTCACAGCCCAGTAATTTGTTGAGTTGCGAGCTCTGTAGCATCGGCGTGCAATGGATATGCGGCTTGATACGCTCGTGGGCATCTATAACGTCAGCAATACTAATGGGCATTGATCAATCCTTAACTAAATTTAATCCTATTTTTGCGCCAGAGTTTATTCCATATCATTTAACACGCTACGGGTAATGTAGCCATCCAACTTAAAATTTTCTTCCTGCATTAGCAGCAATACGCATACGCAGTGCATTAAGTTTAATGAAGCCTTCTGCATCCGCTTGATTGTATGCCCCTCCATCGTCATCAAAGGTCGCTATATTGGCATCAAACAGGCTGTCATTAGACTGTCTACCGACGACGCTAACACCGCCTTTATAGAGTTTAATACGGACATCGCCATTAACAACGTCCTGACTTTGATCAATTGCCGTTTGCAACATTACTCGTTCTGGCGCCCACCAATAACCGTTATAAATAAGCTTGGCGTAACGTGGCATTAACTCATCTTTCAGATGGGCCACCTCACGATCCAATGTCAGTGATTCAATAGCGCGGTGGGCCTTCATCATGACGGTACCCGCCGGGGTTTCATAACATCCACGAGATTTCATGCCTACATAGCGATTTTCGACAATGTCCAAACGCCCTATGCCATTAGCGCCGGCAACAGTATTCAAATGCTCGATAACTGTTGCTGGGGACATGGGAGTAGCGTCAATGGCAACGATATCGCCCTTCTCGTAACTAATCGTCATATAAGTAGGTTCATCGGGCGCTTGCTCTGGCGAGACAGTCCAGCGCCACATATCATCTTCGGCCTCAGACCAAGGATCCTCGAGATTACCACCCTCATATGAGATGTGCAGTAAGTTGGCATCCATAGAAAAGGGCGACTTTTTACCACGCTTCATTTCTACCGGGATATTATGAACCTCACAATATTCCATCAATTTATCACGTGAATTAAGATCCCATTCTCGCCAGGGCGCAATGACCGTTATCCCAGGCTTTAGTGCATAAGCGCCTAATTCAAAGCGCACCTGATCATTACCTTTACCGGTGGCACCATGTGATATAGCTTCGGCACCCGTCTCGTTGGCAATTTCAATGAGCCGCTTGGCGATGAGTGGGCGCGCAATAGAGGTTCCCAACAAGTACTCACCTTCGTAAATGGTATTGGCACGAAACATTGGGAATACAAAATCCCGAGCATATTCCTCACGCAGATCATCAATATAAATTTCTTTAACACCTAGAGCCTCAGCTTTTGCACGTGCTGGCTCAACCTCTTCGCCCTGCCCAATATCAGCTGTAAAAGTAACAACTTCACAGTTATATTCTTCTTGTAGCCATTTCACAATGACCGAAGTATCTAAACCGCCTGAATAGGCCAAAACAACTTTTTTAACTGATGACACTAGATAACCTCGTAGATTTTTAATAAGTGCGCAATGTTAACCCAAGCCTGCTGGGGATTCACTGTTTGTCTCAAATTGATCATATAAGTGATTTATTGTATCAATCTCCGACCGATTGAATAACTTATTCCCCTTAACATGGAACTGAGATAGCTCCTCCTCGCTTGGAAAACTGTAATAACAGCCTTCTTTTGTCTGTTCTGTTTGTTTAAGCTGATCACCACGGCTAATCTGGTTCACCGCAGAGATTAAATTTTCGCAACCAGAATAATATAAATTGAGCACATTTAAAGTGTATGAAACCTCGGTTTTTAAAGGTACCGAGACAATACCAATGACTGGTCCATTGTCGATCTTAGAATCATCAATATAGTGAAGCGTCGAACTCACCGCTACGTCTTCATTTAACATCGCTCGAAAAGTAGCCATGACCCCACGATAGTGCGGCAGTGAGCCAGAGTGAAGATTTATGACTCCATACCTTGGTAAATCAATCACTGGTTGCTGAAGAATTAAGCCGAAGCGCACACAAATAATTAGATCAGGTTGGGAGAATAATATTTTGCCTAATCCCGTGGGCGTATTAATTTGATTATCACAATCAGCAAAGTCTTGGAGCTGACACCCTAGTTGCTCTGCTAACTGGGTAAAACTAGGGCGCCCATCATTTAAAAGTTCTCGTTCAAAAAGCGCTAATTCAACTAACTCAGCTGGCAATTTCTGCTCGGCACCCACTCTTTCTGAAATAAATAACGAGAAATTATGTCCTTTGAGCCTTTTACTCAGATAACTTAGCGCCAAATGGCTGGCTAAATCTCGGTTAGTTAATAGAGTTATATTCATAGAGATGGCTCTAGTGGCTAATTGATTACGCTTACTTTTTCACAAAACCTATTATGAAGCCTTCATTTACGGTAGCATTCACGTGATAACAGCGGACCCTTTTTAATGGATACAATAACACTGATCCAACCTGACGACTGGCATCTCCACTTACGAGATAATCAGGCCTTGAGCACCACGGTTCCAGCAGCGTCAAGAGGCTTTGGCCGGGGCATCATAATGCCCAACCTTACACCACCAGTGACCAACGTCAACAGAGCACGCGACTATCGTGAACGCATTCTTGCTCAGCGCCCTGAGGGCTCTGCTTGGCAGCCACTTATGGTGCTGTATCTGACTGATAATACCAGTCCTGATGACATCATTGCCGCTGCCGAAAGCGGCTTTATTTATGGTTGCAAGTATTACCCAGCCGGTGCTACCACCAACTCTGACTCAGGTATTACCAACCTTGATAACATGCACGCAGTATTTGCGGCCATGCAAGAGGTAGGCATGGTGCTGCAAATGCATGGCGAAGTTACCACTCCAGATATCGATATCTTCGATCGCGAAGCAGTATTTATTGAGCGTCATTTGCGGTCTATCGTGGCGAAGTTTCCAAAACTAAGAATCGTCATGGAGCACATTACAACAAAGCAAGGCGCCGATTTCGTCTTAAGTGCCGGTGATAATGTCGCCGCATCTATTACCCCACAGCACTTGCTATACAACCGAAATGACATGTTGGTCGGGGGTATTCGACCTCATCTTTTCTGTCTGCCTATTTTAAAACGCGACATTCACCAGCAAGCATTGATTAACATCGCCACCAGTGGCAGTCACAAGGTTTTTCTAGGCACTGATTCAGCGCCCCATACCCAAGGGGCTAAAGAGAGTGCCTGTGGCTGCGCCGGCTGTTTCAGTCACCATGCCGCCATAGAGTTATATGCAGAAGTTTTTGATCAAGCCAATGCACTTGGCAAACTCGAAGCTTTTGCAAGCACCAATGGTCCTGATTTTTATGGCTTACCACACAATAAGACAACTATTGAGTTGAAAAAGCAGTCTTGGCAATTGCCCGACAGCCTGCCGTTTGAAGATACCCAGGTCATTCCACTGGGCGCGGGCACCACACTCAACTGGAAGCTGATGGAATAATGGATATGATTAATGAAACGACCGATACATTTATGGCCAAGCGCTTCCGTGGCTTTTTACCGGTTGTGGTTGATGTAGAGACCGGGGGCTTTAATTCTCATAAAAATGCCCTGCTAGAAATTGCTGCGGTTATTCTAGAAATGGACGGTCAAGGCAACTTACAAATAAAAGAAAGTTACAGTAAAAATATTGAGCCTTTTCCGGGTGCCATTGTTGAAGATGCCGCACTAGAATTTACTGGTATTGATCTTTACGACCCAGATCGAGATCCCGAGGAAGAAGGTGAAGCACTTCGTGAGATTTTTCAACCCATTCGTCAAGAAGTATCGAACACTGGATGTACTCGTGCGGTCATGGTTGCTCACAACGCCCACTTTGATCTTGGTTTTGTGAATGCGGCCATTAATCGTTGCGATATAAAGCGCAGCCCCTTTCACCCATTTTCTTGTTTTGACACCGCTAGCCTAGCGGGACTTGCCTATGGGCAAACCGTATTAGCCAAAGCCTGCAAAGCCGCAGGAATCGATTTTAATAATAATGATGCGCACAGTGCCTTGTATGACACCATCAAAACCGCAGAGCTTTTTTGTGGCATTGTGAATCGTTGGAAAGAATTAGGTGGCTGGCCACCAAATAACTAATTAATAATCAGGCTTCAGACCGGTGACATAAAAAAGGCCGCTCTGTAAGCGGCCTTTTTATTAAATCTTCATTATCCTACTTCTCTTTTACCCAAAAATCAGCATTTTTGATACCCACAGCCGCTGCATCAAACGTCGGATCAATGCCGTCTTTAAGTTGCGTCTCGTAGTCTTTTAGCGCCAATAATGCCGGCCGCTGCAGAATTAAGATCGCCACTATATTTAACCAGGCCATAACGCCTACGCCAACATCACCCAAGGCCCATGCTAGGTCGGCAGACTTGATGCCACCGTACATGACGGAAGTAAGTACTAACCATTTTAAAAAGATCATCAACCAAGGACGGTGAACTGAACGGTTAATGTAAGTAACGTTGGTCTCGGCGATGTAGTAATAAGCCAAAATCGTGGTGAATGCGAAAAAGAACAGTGAAATTGCCAACAGACTAGCACCCAACCCCGGTAATATGGTCTCAAAGGCACTTTGCACATAAATGGGGCCTGCCTCTACTCCGGCTAGACCGGTATAGAGCATGACACCGTCAGGGCCTTGGACGTTGTAAAGACCAGTGAGTAAGATCATAAAAGCAGTAGCGGTGCATACGAAGAACGTATCAATGTATACCGAGAAGGCTTGGACTAAACCCTGCTTAGCCGGATGAGATACCTCTGCTGCTGCTGCGGCATGAGGTGCTGTTCCTTGACCGGCCTCATTAGAATATATACCACGTTTAACGCCCCACTGAATGGCCATACCAATAATCGCACCATAACCAGCATCAAAGCCAAAGGCACTGTCGATAATCAAACCAAACATAGCTGGAATTTTTTCATAGTTAGCCGACATCACGAGCAGTGCAATGACAATATAACCGAGCGCCATGACCGGCACTACGACTTGGGTAAAGCGCGCAATACGTCTAACACCACCAAAAACAATTGCAGCCACACCGACGGCAATGACTGAAGCCGCCACCACGGGCGAAACACCCCAGGCATTTTCAGCAGCAGCGACAATGCTGTTAGCTTGAATACCGGGTAGACAAAAGCCAACCGCAATAATCGTGGATACAGCAAACAGCCAGGCATACCATTTTTGGCCCATCGCCTTCTCGATAAAGTAAGCTGGGCCACCGCGGTACATGCCTTTTTCATCTTTTTCTTTGTATATTTGCGCCAATGTCGCTTCCACATAGGCAGTGGATGCGCCGAGAAAGGCTACTAACCACATCCAGAACACCGCTCCCGGGCCGCCCATGGCAATCGCGGTGGCTACACCTGCAATGTTACCGGTGCCAACACGACCAGACAGAGAGATCGCCAAGGCCTGAAACGAGGACACTCCCGATTCAGAGCTTTTGCCTTGAAACATCAACGCTATCATGTGGCGAAAGTGCCTTATCTGTAAAAAGCGGGTGCGGATCGAAAAATATAAGCCTGTGCCCAAGCACAGATAGATAAGTGCTGAACTCCAGATAATACTATTCAGATAATTTACAAAGGCTTCCAAAATTTTTCTCCATTCTTATTATAGGGCGCAATGTTTCATGGTACAGGGCAGGTTGCAATGCGCAAAACTATAAATGCACTGAATATATTTAGATCAAATTTCTTTGATCTGTAGCCTTAAAGGAATATTGATTTCCCGCTGATTATGCTCTTCCATGATTTGGTACAAATTATCGAAAAACGGCCCGGCCATTGGCGCTGTTTTTCGTGATTTCATATCAATATGACCCAGTATGGTTTCATAAATCGCACACAGCTGGTCTTCTTCATTAAGCATCACCGCCGTGAGATGGATCAGTTTTTTATTGACTCGGTGCAGCCTGTATCGCGTCACTATAATCTCATCTAACAAACACTCCTTTACATATTTGATATTGTCTTCCAGTGAGAACGACGAGAATCCAGAGTCAAAATACTCTCCAGAGAAACCTAAGGTCCCGGCGTAAAAGTCATCCATAGATTCGCCAAATATTTGCGAATAAAACAAAACATTCATATGGCCGTTGTGGTCACACATGTTTTGGGTGATCGATACAGGTTTTGAAGCGTAAGGAAAAATAAAGTGCATAGTCATAAATAGTCAAAATCCATTGATTTATTGAATCAAATAAAAATAGTATTCGCAAAAAACTACAGCGGCCCTTCATAAACGCAAACCGAATAGTTCAAGCAGGCGTATTCTTTTATGAAATAGTCTTAATTACAAGCCTAACCGTGTTCTAGTTGGCTATTTGAGGGGCTTCAGCGTTAAAATGCGCCACAAATTTTAGCTTACCTATAAAAAATGGCGCATTTCCACGCCATCACAGGATATTCCCATGACCGACTCCTTTAAAGAGAGTGCACTTAAATACCATACTCATCCAGTTCCTGGAAAATTAGAGATTAGGCCAACTAAACCATTAGCCAACAAAAGAGACCTTTCTCTGGCCTATTCTCCTGGCGTAGCTTATGCCTGCGAACTCATTCAAGAAAATCCTACTGCTGTTGCATCGGTTACCGCGAGAGGTAATTTAGTCGGCGTAATCACCAATGGTAGTGCCGTTCTTGGCTTGGGTAATATCGGTGCTCTAGCGTCTAAACCGGTTATGGAAGGCAAGGCGGTACTGTTCAAAAAATTCGCCAACATTGATGTTTTTGATATCGAAATTGACGAGACAGATGTAGACAAACTCGTCGATATTATCGCATCACTCGAACCAACCTTTGGGGGTATTAATCTAGAAGATATTAAAGCGCCCGAATGTTTTATGGTTGAAGAAAAACTTCGACAACGGATGAAGATTCCGGTGTTTCATGACGATCAACATGGGACTGCCATTGTCGCTGCCGCGGCTATTTACAATGGTCTTCGTATTGTAGAAAAGAAATTTGAAGACGTGAAACTGGTAGTCTCTGGTGCGGGTGCTGCCAGTATTGCCTGTGTCGACTTACTGGTTAGTATGGGACTTCAGAAGAAAAATGTTCGAATGATTGATCGTACCGGTGTTATCTATAAAGGTCGTACGAAAGGCATGAACCCCTGGAAAGAAGACTATGCAATAGAAACCAGTGATCGTACTATCGAAGACGCCATTGTGGGCGCAGATCTATTTATGGGCCTCTCAGGCCCGGGTGTTCTTAATGGTGATCTACTGAAAAAAATGGGTGAAAAACCTATTATTTTGGCCATGTCTAATCCAATTCCAGAAATTATGCCCGAAGACGCTATAGCTGCCCGTCCGGATGCAATTTTAGCCACAGGTCGCTCAGATTACCCCAACCAGGTCAATAACGTTTTGTGCTTCCCATTTATCTTTCGTGGCGCTCTAGATTGTGGCGCCTCAACCATCAACGAAGAGATGAAAATGGCTGCGGTTCGTGCTATTGCTGATCTTGCTACGATGGAAACATCGGACGTTGTTGCTGCGGCCTATGCTGATGAAAAACTCACGTTTGGCCCAGAGTATCTGATTCCAAAAGCCTTTGATCCGCGCTTAATAGAGGTGGTCCCGATGGCTGTAGTAAAGGCTGCCATGGCCAGTGGTGTCGCCACTAGACCAATCGAGGACTTAGAAGCATACAAACAAACGTTGCATGAATTCGTCAATCAAGCGGGTCTTTTTATGCAGCCTATTATTGAGGTTGCGAAAAAATCTCCAGCACGAATCGTTTATGCAGAGGGTGAAAATGAAGATGTGCTTTTAGCAGTTCAGGCCGTCATTGATGAAGGGATTGCCACCCCAGTTTTGATCGGCGCCCGAGATCGGATGGCAGAGAAAATTGATCGACTTGGCTTGCGCATTGATCTTGATCAGCAGGTAGAGATTTTCAATCCAGATGACAACGAAAAGTACGAAGAGTATGCCGCTCTATACCATCAGATAGTTGGGAGAGATGGCGTTTCAGTCGCCGCTGCACGAAAGATTATGCGTGATGACAACACTGCAATTGCTGCTGTTATGGTGGCTAATGATGATGCAGACGGCCTTATCTGCGGCAAGGTGGGTCGTTTCGATTTCCATCTGAGAGAAATTATGCATTTGCTCGGTCCTGAAGATCCGAACCAGCTAGTCTCCTCTGCTGCGGTGCTATTAATGCCCGATGGCCCACTATTCTTGGCAGATACAGCCATGAATGTTGACCCGTCTGCCGAAGATTTAGTAAAGATAACCGAAGCCAGTGTCGATTTAGTGGCGCGCTTTGGCATCGAACCAAAGGTTGCATTGTTGTCGCACTCAAATTTCGGCACTTCCAATGCTGGCTCGGCAAAGAAGATGCGTACAGCATCAGAATTATTACGCAAAAAATATCCCGAGTTGCAGATTGATGGTGAAATGCATGTATTAAGTGCCTTGAATCCAGCACTAAGGGATACCATTTATGCCCAGGCAAACCTAGAAGGTCGTGCCAATGTATTAGTTATGCCAAGTTTGGACTCGGCCAATATCGCAATGGGTCTAATCCGCTCGTTAACTGATGCCCTACTGATAGGCCCATTCATTAATGGCTTCCGCAAACCTGCTCACATTGTTATTCCGTCAGTTTCATCGCGCGGTATCTTTAACATGACGGCATTGACAGTCGCAGATATTCATGCGGCCAAGTAACTCTGTTTAAGAGCTACTTATTCTGAAGTGTTAAGGCCAGCTGATAAAGTTGCTTTTTATCGCCGCCAGTAATTTTGGCGGCAAGAGACGCCGCTTTTGCAAGCGGCAGTTCTTTAATTAACAATTTCAGAATTTTTTCAGCATCTGCAGATAAGCTATCGTTGCTAACAACGTTTCCTGCTAGTACTAAAACGATTTCGCCTCTCTGCTGGTTGCTATCAGCGCTAACTTTTTCGAATAGCTCACCGATAGTTCCATAAATATAGGTTTCAAAGGTTTTAGTGATTTCTCTTGCCATAAAAGCAATACGGTCGGAGCCAAAAACATCAATTAGATCCTTAAGGGTGGCGCAGATCCTGTGTGGTGCCTCGTAGAAGACCAGAGTCTCAGGTACAGACTTAAGTGTTTCTAAAACATTTTTACGCTGCGCCGTCTTTGCGGCTAAAAACCCAACGAAACGAAATTTGTCGGTGGGTAGGCCAGAAACACTTAAGGCGGAAATAGCCGCACATGCTCCAGGGATAGGAATAACCGAAACGCCTTGGCTACGCGCTTGTGCAACCAGCCGGTAGCCAGGATCTGAAATAAGTGGTGTACCCGCATCCGAAATTAACGCTACATCTTCACCACCGCCTAGACGGTTAAGAATTTTATTAGCACTCCTTTGATCAGTGTGGTCATGGTACGCAATGCAAGGCGTATCGATACTAAAATGCTCCAACAGCTTTTTACTATGGCGGGTGTCCTCGCAGGCAATTACACTAACAGACTGGAGAGTCTGGACCGCGCGAGGTACCATATCGGCTAGATTGCCGATTGGCGTGGCAACAACATATAACGTACCGGATTGATTTGAACTCATGGGTAACCAATTTCTTTCACAGATTATTTATTTAGGGTGCATCTTAGCCTTTATTAGCGGTTGTGCGCCAACAGCAACTAACGAAAGTGGCAGAGTTCCCGTTGCCTATATCTCTAAATCGGTAGATATAACCGTAGACCAGAAAATAGAGCTTTTATTTAGTGAAGCGCAACAGTTGGAAGCCCCCGACAAAGCTCTGGTTGATGTTGCCATTATGTTCGCCCAAAACGGCAATCTTAAAAGAAGTTCTGAGTCACTGTTACTGGTAAACACAGATAATATTGACGATCAGCTATTTGTCGAGTTCTCTCTTATTAGTGTCGAATTGAATTTACAGTTTAATGACCCAGTTGCAGCACTTCTCAACATTGATAATCAGCGCTTTCTAGATCTAAAATTGTATTTCGGGCAGCAATATCGTCGTCAAGTGCTTAGTTTGCGGAGTGATATAAATACTCAACTTGGTGACGGTATAGCCAGTATCAGCGACTCTATAGCACTGAGTGCACTGCTAGAAAATAACGCTGATATTACTAATGTTCACAATAAAATTTGGCGCCAATTAGCGACACAAACATCTAGCCATTTGCAGGCTTGTCAGGGCAACGCTGATAAGGTGCTGGCTGGCTGGTGCCAATTAGCAAATGCTAATCGTCGGTATCAAAATAATCATCAAATGCAAAAAATACAGTTCGCTGAATGGAAAGCAACCCACCTTAACCATCCCGCAGCTCTAGTTAATCCGTCTTGGTTCAAACAAAGCCTCAACCACTCATCACCCAATCAAATTGCTATTTTACTCCCTCTTCAAGGCCAGTATAAAGGACCCAGCTCAACATTCTTAGATGGTTTTATGGAGGCTTATTATCAACTCTACCAGCAGCAGAATAGCTCACCACCAACGCTAAGAATCCATGATACTTCTTCGCTAACCATCGAGCAGGCCTATAGCAATGCATTAGAAGAGGGTGCGGAGATGGTTATAGGCGGCATTCGTGACTCTGAAGTAAAAGCATTGATGAATATGCCAATCCTTAAAGTACCTACAATTAGTTTGAATCGCATTGAGACTGAGAAGTCCTATCAATCATTGAATCTGTTTCAGTTTGGCAATTCAGAGCGAGATGAAATGGATCAGATTTCGGATAAAGCCTGGAATCAAGGTCACCGATCAGTATTTGTAATTGCTCCTGAGCAGAACTGGGGACAACAGGCTAGCGATTATTTTACAAAAAAATGGAAAGCCAGAGGTGGGCGTGTTGTTAGCTCGTCTTTATACTCTGATTCAGTAAAGGACTTTACTAAGTTTCTTAAACCTCCTCTTCAAATAGATTTGAGTGAAAAGCGTGGTATTGAACTGAGACGTTTTGTAAACAGTCAGGTTATCTATACCCCTCGTCGTCGTCAGGATATAGATTTCGTTGTGTTGTTGGGATACCCGGACAGGGCTCGGCAAATAAAGCCCGCATTGGAATTTCTGTATGCATCGGGTTTACCCGTTTATTCGAGCTCGAAAATTTATAATGGCATTCAACGGTCAGATCTAGACAGAGACCTTAGTGGCATAAAATTTACCGCTATGCCGTGGACCTTCTCAGGACATCTGAGCGCCGAACTCAGCTCTGACACATCCATGCACACAGCGTATCGGCAACTTTATGCGATGGGCTATGACACCTTTTTGGTTCACCGTAATATAAATAACCTGCAGCTAGAGCCAAAAATGCCGTTATTTGGATCAACAGGAATCCTCACTCTTGAAGACGGAATTGTTAAACGGAAAGCACAATGGGGCGAATTTCAACAAGGCAATGCGCGCCCATTGACACCCTAATTACACAGCGTTTAAAAGGAGCTGTGAAATGGATTTCACTGGCAAGCGCAACCAGCAGAAAGAAATATCCGCCTCAGGTATAAAAGCCGAGAAAATTGCCTATGGTTATTTGCTCTTAAAAGGCCTCACTCCGGTCGAGCGAAACTTTAGTACTCGACGTGGGGAGATTGATATAATAATGCGGGATGGCAAGCAACTCGTTTTCGTAGAGGTACGTTTTCGACAGTCGACACTCTTTGGCGGCGCAGAGGCATCGATTACTGCAACGAAGTGTCAGAAGCTAAAAGCCGCAGCTGCGGCATACATGCAAACTCATAGATTAACCAACAATACTGCCGCCCGATTTGATGTGGTCGCGTTATCGGGGGATTTAAGTAGGCGGGAGCTTTATAGTGTAAACTGGATCGAGAACGTGGTCGTTGATTAACAACGTCGGTTCTTTAGTGATTTTTTTGTAAAAACAATACCAAACTTACCGGAAATTTCGTTTTAAATAATGAAAGAAAAAATATTTAGCCAATTTCAAAATATGATCGAAACTACAATGGTGGTCGGCGATCTTTTTTCAGATTCAATGACGAATGCAGCGGAGACAGTAAGTAAGACTTTACTCACAGGCGGCACTATTTTTGCCTGTGGCGAAAAATCCGGGAGTTTGATAGCTAAGCTTTTATGTGATTATCTTTCTGCTGGTTTTGAAATCGAAAGACCAGGTTTCCCTGCGTTGAATATCCATGATTTATGTCATCAAAGTATTAATCAAGAGATGTACTCTGATGTTTTAAATATCCATGCCCGCAGCAATGATTTATTAGTAATAGCCAGCGCCGGTGATAATGATCCAAAACTGTTAAAAGTCATAGAGTCTGCCATTGAAAAAGGTATGTCGATAGTGCTATTGTCCGGTGCAAATGATGATCAGGTGATAGATGCGATAGGCTACACTGACGTGCATATCAGTGTCGCTAATTTTTCAGGTCATTTGTCCTTACTAGCTCAGTTCCAGATAGTGCAGTGCTTGTGCTCTTTGGTCGATGATAAAATTTTTGGAGGATCGTAGATGCGTCAGTTCGTTATGATATTTAGCTTGATTACCTTACTTACGGGTTGTACCTCAGTCGTTAACAAACTAACAACTGAGCCTTTCAAACCAGAAGCAACTGGCCGTACATTGGGCGCAGATATTGACGATACTAAGATGAAAACCTTTATTGGTGTGAATCTTAAAAAAGCCGACTCAGGATTGGAAAAAGCGCACATCAATGTTGCAGTGTTTAACGGTTTAGTCTTACTAACAGGCGAATTGTCTAGTGCTACGTTGAAGACCCTAGCCGGCGATGTGGCGCGAGAATATACTCGCGTTCGTCAGGTCTATAACGAACTGCAGGTGCGTGGAAACACATCCATCATTTCGCGAACTAACGACACTATTATCAGTGGAAAGATAAAAACTAAATTAGCCTTCAATAAGGGGGTTAATTATTCTGACCTTATGGTTATAACCGAGGATAGCATTGTCTATCTACTGGGAACTGTCTCTGAAGCCACAGGCGATTTGGCCGCGGAAACAGCACGCAACACTAGTGGGGTCAAAAAAGTGGTCAAATGCCTAGAATACGTGAAATAAAAACTGACCTTATTTCGTTACGCCTCAAACTATTTCAATCGCCATAGCAGTCGCTTCTCCACCACCGATACAAAGGCTAGCAATCCCCTTCTTATCTCCACGCTGAATCATTGCATGGATTAGACTAACGACTATGCGCGCACCACTAGCCCCTATTGGATGTCCTAAGGCACAGGCACCGCCATTTACATTAAGGTTCTCATGAGAGATACCAAGCTCCTGCATCGCGGCCATGGGCACTACCGCAAAAGCCTCGTTGATCTCCCATAAATCGACCTCATCAAGCGTCCATCCTACTCGCTTTAGGGTATTCTGAATTGCTGTAACTGGCGCTGTGGTAAACCACTCCGGTTCATGAGCTGACTCACCATAGCCGTGAATTAAGGCGATGGGTTTAAGACCTTGAACAGCCGCCTTGTCCGCCATCATTAAAGTCAATGCCGCCGCGCCGTCAGAAATTGAACTCGCATTAGCAGCAGTGACCGTGCCATCTTTTTGGAAGGCAGGTTTTAACTGTGGAATTTTCTCAGGTCGGGCATTGCCTGGTTGCTCATCAATAGTAACCACCACACTGCCACGGCGAGATTCTACCGTCACTGGAGTTATTTCATTCACAAAGTAATTTTGATCGATCGCCTGATTCGCACGGCGTAATGATTCTAGGGCGTAAGTGTCTTGCATCTCCCGGCTGAATTGATATTTATTAGCGCACGTTTCTGCAAAAACGCCCATCGCCACATCTTGATAAGCATCTTGCAAACCGTCGTATTGCATATGATCCAACATTTGCGCATGGCCAAACCGGTAACCCTGGCGAGCCTGAGGTAACAGATAAGGTGCCTTACTCATACTTTCCATTCCACCAGCAACCGCTAACTCTATCTGACCAGAGCGGAGTGAGTTTCCAGCCAGCATAATGGACTTCATTGCGGACCCACAAACCTTGTTAACCGTCGTGCAGGAGGTGGTATTAGAAAGCCCTGCTTTAAGCGCCGCTTGCCTAGCAGGCGCCTGGCCCTGACCCGCAGTCAAGACGCAACCCATTAGGACCTCCTCAATCTGGGAAGACTGTATTCCACTTTTTTCGATCGCCGCAGCGATTGCGATTGCGCCAAGATCTGGCGCTGAAAGCGTCGAGAGACCGCCCATCATTCCTCCGATAGGGGTCCGAACAGCGGATAATATAGCGATTGGTTTAGACATTGAGGGCTCCTTTTTAACAGATACAAAAACGGTCTACTTAACGACTCTTAGAGATGGCTTTAATTTGGTGGGCATCGCAGTTTTATTAGGCGTAGAGTTACTATTACCCTTAACTATTTTAGGCGGCCTTGGTGGTGGTTCGACACCGTCTTCAGGTTCAAACATCATACCTTTACCATTCTCTTGGGCATAAATACCTATGATGGATAAAGTAGGGAGATATAAGTTGATCGGCATGCCATTAAAGCGAGTGGAAAATTCAACAGCAACGTCATTAATAACAAAATCAGAAACGGCACGAGGGGCTATATTGAGTACAATTTGCCCATCCTTGACGAATTCTTGCGGAACTTCCACACCCTCATGATAGGCGTCGACAATAATGTAGGGCGTACATTGATTGTCGACGATCCAGTCAAAAAATGCTTTCAGCAAATAGGGACGGTTAGAGTGCATATTAACGTCGCATTCTTACTCGCGAATCTCTCTCTCTAGATCAGTCAGACTTTCTTGGAAAGAAGGCCGCTCAAATAGGCGATCCATGTAATCTAACAGCGGCTTCACCTGACGATTGCTCGGCAAGGATATGCCAAGCTCAGGCAGTCGCCAAAGCATAGGTGCCAAACAGCAGTCTACAAGGGTGAACTCTTCACTCATAAAGTAGGGCATTTCATCAAAAATACTGGCCACAGTGATTAAGGAGTCACGAAACTCTTTTCGCGCATCGTCCGCTTTTTTACCTTCAGGATTCAACCTAATCTCGTCTAGTAAGCCACACCAATCTCTCTCAATGCGATAGATCCATAACCGACTTTCTGCCCTAGCTACAGGATAAACAGGGAGCAGTGGTGGGTGAGGAAAGCGCTCATCAAGGTATTCCATGATCACCTTCGACTCATAAAGCGCAAGATCACGATCAACTAATGTTGGGAGCGTGCCGTATGGGTTGGCTTCGAGTATTTCTTCGGTAACGGACTTAGGGTCTGTATCTTCGATCTCGACAGTGACGCCTTTCTCTGCGAGTACAATACGAACGCGATGGCTATATTGGCAAGTCGGATCTGAAAATAATGTCATTGAAGAACGGCGCACACATACCTCTCAAGGAATATTTAATTAGTAGTACAAAACTGAGAGACTACTTGTCCCCCAAATGAGAAAATCGTAAAAATGAGCTAAATTGCAATAATGCTCCGGGACCTAGTGAATACCTTTCCAGTATTCTCTATTCAGCAATACAACGAACACTAACAATAGTAGCAGAAATAAGATGACCAGTTTACCTATATGTTTCCGCTCTTCTGCCATTGGCTCCGCGACATAGGTTAAAAAATTCACCAAATCGAACACAGCCACATCAAACTCTTCAGGTGTTAAAGTTCCTGTTTGCTCTATGTTATATCGACCACAAGGATCGTCGAGTATATCTTCGCCCGTTATAAGATCTCTTTTGAGACCGCCATAAACTGACACAGCTTGACCAAAACCGCACTCTGGAAGACCTTGCAGATCCAAAAGCGCATGAGGCATACCAACGTCTTTATAGACCTTATTATTGACACCTAAGGGTCGAGAATCATCTTTATAAAAATTTCTAAGGTAGGTGTAGACCCATTCTGGTGACCTGGCTCGAGCAACGAGCGTTAGATCTGGAGGAACAGCACCAAACCACGACTTAGACTCTTCGGGCGGCATTGCAATATCCATCAACTCACCAATTTTCTGTCCGGTGAACACCATATTATCCATCATAATTCCATGGGGGATGCCTATATCATCGGCCACTCTCTGCCATCGGGAATATTTAAATGAGTGGCATCCCATACAGTAATTCACCGCCAACTTAGCGCCATTTTGCAATGAGGCGTCATTACTAAGCTCTGCTTCAAAGGGATCACAATCAATAGTTCCACAAGAATAGTTACTCTCTGCCCCAACGACCTTAATCGGTATGATGACCATAAGTGCAACGATCAAAACTGCACCAAATGTTTTCGCAAACCCCATACCGCCATCCATCGTTATGCGGTCTGGCTCTGGTTTAGTCTTCTCGATTTTGGTCCAAAAGTAGATACCAATAAAGTAGCTAAAGTATAAAGCGGTACAAATTTGTGTAAGGATCGTACGCCCTTCTGTCGGCGCTTTAACCCCTAAGTAACCAAGGATAATAAACACCGCTGCGAGGGCCAGCAAAGCCACTCGACTGAACGTTCCCTTATATCGAATGGAGCGCACCGGACTACGATCTAACCAAGGAAGAACATATAAAATGGCAATGGCGGCAGCCATAACGATAAAGCCACCTAGCTTGTCTGGCACAGCTCGAAGCATCGAATAGAATGGTGTAAAGTACCAGACTGGCGCTATATGCTCTGGCGTCTTGAGCCCATTGGCTATCTCAAAGTTAGCATACTCTAAGAAATAACCACCCATCTCCGGCATAAAGAATAAGATAGTACAGAACACTAACAAAAAGACCACAATCGGCACGAGATCGTGGATCACAAAGTAAGGAAAGAATGGAAGCCCATCAATCGGATTCCCCTCTTCATCCTTATATTTTTTGATGCTAACGCCATCAGGGTTGTTCGAGCCTACGTCATGCAAGGCAATAATATGCATTAAAACCAGCGCTATTAATATGATCGGTATCGCGACAACATGCAGAGACATAAAGCGATTTAGCGTAATCCCAGAGATCAAATAATCTCCACGCACCCAAGTCGTGAGGTCTTCTCCCACTACAGGAATTGCCCCTACCAAAGAGATAATAACCTGTGCACCCCAGTAGGACATCTGTCCCCAAGGTAGTACGTACCCCATGAAGGCCTCGGCCATAAGCGCGACATAGATTGTCATTCCAAAAATCCACACTAATTCACGTGGTGGCTTGTAAGAGCCATACATCAATCCGCGGAACATATGCATGTAGACGACAAGAAAAAACATGGATGCGCCGGTAGAGTGGGCATAGCGAATCACCCAACCCAGCTCAACGTCACGCATAATATATTCCACAGAGGCAAATGCCTGTTCTGCAGATCCTTGGTAACTCATCAAAAGCCAAACACCAGTCACCAGCTGAATAACCAATACGACCATGGCAAGCACACCAAAGTAGTACCAGAAATTAAAGTTCTTCGGCGCGTAATACTTCGCCATGTGGTCGTTCCACAAGATCTTCAGCGTAGGCATTCGAGAATCTAACCAGACGGCAAATCCTTTTTCTTCACTCATGATTATGCAACCTCCGCGTCAACGCCAATAATTACGATATTGTCTGATTCATACATATGGGGTGGGACCTCTAGATTCTTTGGTGCTGGAACACCCGCATAAACTCGGCCAGAAAGATCAAACTTAGAACCATGACAAGGACAGAAAAATCCGCCGAGCCAAGAATCGCCGCCGAGATCTGCCGCACCGACATCAGGCCTATATAAAGGGGCACATCCTAGGTGAGTACACAGCCCAACTAAAATCAGATACTCCTCTTTTCCGGCCAAAGTACGGGCACTGCCATTAACATAGGCTGGTTGAGACGCTTCCTGCGAATCAACATCTCTTAAAATGTCATCGCCAATCTCACTAATGGCTGCAAGCGCTTCTGCAGTTCTTCGTACGATGTAAACAGGTTTTCCTCGCCATTCCACGACCATCCGCGCGCCTACTTCAAGCTTGGATATATTAACTTTTACAGGTGCTCCTGCAGCCTTCGCTTTTGCGCTAGGCTGCCAAGAAGCGACGAAAGGGACCGCGGCGCCCACGACACCGGCTCCTCCAACAACGGAGGTTGCACCTAATAGAAACTTTCGGCGGCTCTCATTGACAACATCACCATTCATGGCGGTTCCTCAACATGGAAATTGGGTTATAGGATAGAAAAAATTTAAGTTTTTTATGAAAAAAAAGCACAGGTTTTCACTTTCGGGGATCTTACCGGATATCAATTTTTTACGCAACATAGCATTGCAGTAAATATAGGTTAACTACTTGATTTTATTGGACAAAAAAAAGCCCGACCAATGGGTCGGGCTTCTTAATGACCTTAAATTTAACGCTTGGAGAACTGCGGACGTTTACGAGCCTTGTGCAGACCAACCTTTTTACGCTCAACCTGACGCGCATCACGAGTCAGAAACCCAGCTTTTCGCAGAGGTGATCGTAAATTTTCGTCATAACTAACGAGTGCTCTAGCAATACCGTGGCGAATAGCACCGGCCTGACCAAAGTTTCCACCACCGGCTACGGTGATATTTAAATCGAACTTCTCTACCATGTCGACAACCTCAAAAGGCTGTCTAATAATCATCCGAGCCACTTCACGACCGAAGTAAACTTCGATGCTACGGTCATTGATTCTAATGTTGCCGTTTCCAGAAGTCATGAAAACACGTGCGGCGGATGTCTTGCGACGTCCAGTGCCATAAAATTGAGTATCTGCCATAATCGCTTTCCGTTACAGTTCGAGTGTTTGAGGTTGCTGTGCGGTATGCGGATGATCCGCGCCTACATAGACCTTCAACTTTCTAAACATTTCCCGACCCAGTGGGCCGCGGGGCAACATGCCCTTTACAGCTGACTGAAGAACGCGCTCAGGCGCTTTCTCGATCAACTTTTCGAAAGTAATATCTTTAATTCCACCTGGATAACCAGTGTGAGAATAATAAATTTTTCCCTTTGCCTTGTTACCAGTGACGGTAATCTTCTCAGCGTTAACAATGACGATGTAATCGCCGGTATCAACATGGGGAGTAAATTCTGGCTTGTGCTTACCACGAAGACGTGAAGCCACTTCGGTCGCCAAGCGGCCTAAAGTTTTTCCGTCTGCGTCAACCACAAACCAATCGCGTTCTACTGTTTCTGCTTTTGCACTAAATGTTTTCATTATTTCCTACCTGGATTTGGGACATCCCCAAAAAGGGTGCGAATTGTAATGATCAGAGAGACCTAATACAAGGGCTGTTTGCACCAAAGTTTAACTTTTTTCTAAAGTCGATTAAGGTCGATGTGGTTTCGCGAGATATTCATGGCTCTGCATCTCCAATAAGCGGCTTTGCGTCCGCTCAAATTCAAAACTCAATCGACCCCGAGAGTATAACATATGCAGGGGCTCTGCAGCAGATATAGCCAACTTTACGTTACGGTCATAGAACTCATCAACCAGATTTACAAAACGCCTTGCAGCATCATCGTTATCAACCCCCATTACAGGTACATCAGAAATAATGACCGCGTGGAATTCACGAGCAATATCAATATAGTCGTTTTGACTTCGCGGCCCTTCGCAAATAGAGCTGAAAGCAAACCAAACAATATCTTCAGAAAGCTTAATAACAGGTATCGAACGACCCTCTACTTCCAAATCAACGTTGGATTTTATCTCTCCCTCGACCGGAACCAGACGTTCAAAAATATTCGCTATATCTGAAGCCGCCTGCTCACTTAGCGGAAAGCAGTAAAGAGGCGCCTTTTCTAGTGCTCTAAGGCGATAATCGGTACCTCCATCAACATTAATAACTTTACAATGCTGATTAATTAAATCGATAGCCGGCAAAAATCGGACACGCTGAAGCCCATCCTTATAGAGCTGATCTGGCATAATATTTGATGTGGTAACCAAGCATACATCGAGGGAAAATAGCTCATCAAACAACGTTGCCAGAATCATTGCATCGGCAATATCGCTAACAAAGAACTCGTCAAAACATATGATGCAAGTCTCATCGGCAATTTTTTTCGCGACTTTTCTGAGTGGGTTAACTTGCCCTTTGAGCCCCTTTAATTCCTGGTGGACCCTACGCATAAAGCGATGGAAATGTACCCTCATCTTATTTTTAAAGGGCAAGCTCTCGTAAAAATTATCCATTAAATAGGTTTTACCCCGACCAACTCCTCCCCACAAGTAAAGTCCTTTGGGCGCTGGAATCGTCGTATAAAATAATTTTCTGAACAGTTTTTTCGAGGGATTCATCAAAGATTGCTGATCTCTCACCAGCATTGCTTTGTAAAGATGCTCGAAATCACCTACCGCAGATGCTTGAGCCATATCTGCGGCAAAACCCTGCTGCTTGAGATCATTTTGATAACGTTGTTTAGGAGATGACATCTTCTGATCAACTGGATAAGACTTAAAGTTAACTGTAACTAGCAAACTAATTTCTTTCAACTAGAACACCTTCCCGCCACAAAATTAAAATCTACGGTATAATAAAAGTTACATAATGAAAAAACCTCGCGCTTGCCATAGTTAAGTGTTCGGCCAATCGATTTTATTAGGACTTTAAAGGAAGGGGCTCTATATTTGGACGTTTTGACATCTTTAACATTGACCACACTGCCTGAAATTGCTAGCACTGAACCTCTAGTAGCGGCTGCTGTGCCCTCTATTGCTGGTTGGTCAGGGCTGACGGTACTCATTATCGCAACGTTGGCCTTTGTGGCAGGGGCAGCAGCCGTTCTTCTTTTCGTTCGCCAAAGTGAAAAAGATGCAGTAGATACAGGTGATTTACAGAAGAAGCTCCTCAAAAGCGATCAACAACTTAAACGCTACCAACAAGAAGTTTCCGAACATTTTATTACTGTTTCTCATCTGACAACCAATATAGCCCAAAGCTATCGGCAGATACATGAACATTTGGCGAGCAGCGCTATTCGCCTAGCGAGCCCAGAAATAGGGCGGCAGTTACTGAAGTCGGGCGGCTCTGAAATATCACTACTGGACGCAGAGGGCAATCCTCTAATTAGTATGGAAGATGTTGAAGTACCCAGAGATTATGCCCCTAAGGTGCCCGGTGGAGTTTTGAGTGAAGCTTACGGATTAAGCGATTCTGAAACTGATAGCGAATCAGGGCTATCAATACCAAATACATCGCATACATCAGATACAGAATCGGACCCAACCGAAAATGTAAGCTAAAATAAAGGGGGTTTCACGTAAACATGGAGGTTTGCACTGAAGTCAAAGCCAGTTGGCGATAACAATGAATCACGAAGTACTATTTTTCCCAGTCTCTGCTGTTTATGCAGAGATGTTATAAGTGCACCAAATTATTGCCTTTGCTGCCTGTGTATAAACAACCTTCCATGGATCAAAAACCGCTGCCCCCATTGCGGAATCTCCTTTGATTCAAATCAGCTCTGCCCTCAATGCCAAGTATCCCCACCCCCTTTTAGACGATGTGTCGCAGCTTTCGAGTACGAACATGGCTCAATAGACCAGCTTATTATCGCCATAAAAACTAACCCTTTCTGCCCCGAGGTCAGACAGCTTTCATTACTACTCGCCGAGGTAATTAAAGATGCTTATCAAGACTCGGCTATGCCAGAGGTCATAATTCCAGTCCCATTACATTGGCGAACCATACTCAAAAGAGGCTTTAATCAAACTGATGGGATAGCGATTGCATTGGCGCAATGTTTCACCCCATTAGAACTTTGTAACAACCTCTGCTTTCGTCAGCATCACTCAATTCCCCAGCACCTAAAAACCAAACGGCAACGTTTTAAGGGTATGCAAAATGCTTTCGCAATAAGGTCTGACAGAGAGGGTTCTTTTTCCAGAAGATCGGTATACTCTAGGTTTTTAGAAGATAAAACCGTCGCTATTGTTGACGACGTTGTGACTACAGGCGCAACTTCGAGCGCTCTAGCGACCGTATTGATTAATGCTGGCGCAAAAAATGTCGATGTTTGGGCCATAGCAAGAACAGGATGGCATATTTGAGCCCGCTAAAGGAAAATAGTGTAATGAACCCCAAAACTGTATTGTCGGCCGGAGAAATCTGGCACCATATTACTAATGAAGCGAAGGCAGGGGCCGCAGCGGAGCCCAACTTTGCTGACTACTTTGCCAAGACTATTTTGGACTATGAGGACTTGGGTGCGGCGCTGAGTAATCATCTCGCAAAAAAACTAGCCAGCGCTACCGCAACCGCGCCAATGCTAAAGGAAATCATGCGAGAGATTTTTGCAGATAAAGCAATTATTGCCAAGGTCTCTAGAGATATACAGGCTACGGTCGCCAGAGATTCAGCATGCGACCTCTACAGCTCTCCTTTTTTATATTTTAAAGGGTTTCTATCGCTACAAGCATATCGTGCGGCACACGAATTATGGCTTCAAGGAAGAACATCACTCGCATTACTTCTTCAGCATAGGATCTCTATTTCTTTTGCTGTGGACATCCATCCTGCCGCTATTATTGGTAGTGGGGTAATGATTGACCATGCTACCGGATTAGTTATTGGAGAAACGGCGGTCGTTGAAGACTCTGTATCTATTATGCAATCAGTTACTCTAGGAGGCACAGGGAAAGACAGCGGCGATCGCCACCCAAAAATTCGTAAAGGTGTATTGATTGGACCTGGCGCAACAATTCTTGGCAATATTGACATTGGAGAAGGCGCTATGGTCGCTGCAGCGAGTGTGGTTCTAAAGAGCGTAGCCCCCCACAAAGTTGTTGCCGGAGTACCTGCAGTTGAAGTTGGCGACCTTGCAGAGGACAGCCCGGCGAGAGGGATGAATCACTATTTTGTTGCCAAGTAACTTCATTAATTTATTAGCAGCGCAACCAAGAAAAAGTCAGCACCTGATCAATGGAATTAACCCCTAAAGCGCCCATCAAAAGGCGGTCTAAACCAACGGCAACCCCAGCACAAGCTGGTATGCCGCTGTTAAGTGCATTAAGGAATTTTTGATCTACTGGCACGACTGTCTTGCTAAGAAGCTCTCTGGCCTTCCTGTCGTGCTTAAAACGCTCCCTTTGCTCACATGCATCAGTTAATTCCAGATAACCATTGGCTATTTCCACGCCATTAACAAATGCTTCAAATCTTTTACTAACGTTTTGCCCGGCACTGTTTACGCTAATTTGTGCTAGTGCCGCTTGGCATTCAGGGTAGTCATAAATAATAGTAATTCCACAAGGAAGATGAGGCTCGACCTGAGAACTGAAAATAAGATCTAAGCAATTAGCACGCGTTTCATTTATCCAGCTCTGCGAGGATAACTTAGCGGCTAATGACTGCAAATTCCTTAATTCGGCGCTGTGAGGGTCAAAACCAACACTGTCTGAAAAACAGTCTGAGTAACTCATTTTAGTTATATCGCGGGAGATCCCCACCTCTTCTGCCAAAAGTAGGCTAATTAATTCAGCCAACTCAGACATTAGCTGGTGGTCGTCCCACCCACAACGATACCACTCTAGTATTGTAAATTCAGGGTTATGTTTTAAACCAACTTCACCATCTCGAAAAGCCTTACCCATAAAATAGATATCGCCAATACCGGATGCCAGTAATCGTTTCATGAAATATTCGGGAGACGTTTGAAGATAGCCCTGCTCACCAACAGCAGATGTGGTGATACTATCGATATTTAGATCTGTAACTGTGGCTTTACCCATCACCGGGACATCAACCTCAAGCACTGATCGTTGCTTGAAAAATTCACGGACCGAAGAGAGCATGGCGGCCCTATGGCGCAAGGTATTCAAACTTGCTCCCGGCTGCCATTTATCCATGATGAAACGCCTTCACTGATTGCCTACCTAATAAATAAAATAACTATCGGCTATTTAACTCGGCCTTGATATTCGCCTGTTCGTGTATCCACCTTAATTACATCCCCTTGGTCAAGGAATAATGGCACTTTAACCACCGCGCCAGTCACTAGCTTAGCCGGTTTGCTGCCACCCTGCGCCGTGTCACCACGCAACCCAGGATCTGTTTCAATAATTTCAATTTCAACATGATTAGGTGGCATCACAGACAGAGGTGATCCGTTATACAGTGTGACCATGCATACGTCTTGTTCACTTAACCAAGGCAAAGCGTCACCAACTGCACTCTCGGTAGCCTGATGCTGTTCAAAGGTATCGGGTTCCATAAAATACCAAAAATCGCCATCGGTATATAAGTACTGCATGTCCTGGTCCATCACATCAGCGCCTTCCAATGACTCTCCCGATTTAAAGGTTTTTTCCAGCACTCGAGATGTCTTTAAATTACGCAATTTCACTCGACTAAACGCTTGGCCCTTACCTGGCTTGACGAATTCATTTTCCAGTATTGAGCAAGGGTCACCATCAAGCATGACTTTAAGCCCGGAGCGAAATTCATTAGTAGAGTAATTGGCCATTGTTGTTATTTCCGAAAATGTGTGTGGTTTGCATGATAACTGAAGTTTAGCGGTGTTTTTTAAGTTTTACGCCTAATCTCCGATTTTATCCAACGCTATCTTTGTGTAAGTTGACAATATCCTTGTCACTGTAACCCAGCAAGTAGAGTATTCCATCCAGACCAACATTTGAAATTGCCTGTTTGGCAGACGCTTTCACTAGTGGCTTAGCCCTAAAAGCGATTCCTAGACCAGCAATATTTAACATTGCTAAATCATTGGCACCATCGCCTACAGCTATTACTTGCTCAAGACTCAGACCCAATTTATTCGCGATCTCAACTAGGATCTCAGCTTTACGCTGACCGTCAATAATTTCCCCTACCACGTTACCAGTAACAACTCCCTTAACGACATCAAGCTCATTAGCGTAGACATAATCAACACCCAATTGTTTTTGTAAATGGCGTGCAAAAAACGTAAAGCCTCCGGAAACAATTGCTGTCTTAAATCCAAGCTGATTTAAACTTTTAAGCAAGTACTCAGCGCCATCATTGAGACGTAAACGTTTTGCGACTGTCTGCAAAACGCCTTCACTTAGCCCCTCAAGTAATGCCACTCGCTGCACAAAACTTTGTTTGAAATCTACTTCACCGCGCATTGCTGCTTCTGTAATAGCAGCAACCTGTTCTCCCACACCCGCTTCAACCGCAAGCTCATCGATTACTTCAGCATCGATTAAGGTCGAGTCCATATCAAAAACCACTAACTGACGGCTGCGGCGGAAGATATTGTCTTCTTGATATGCAATATCAATATTTTGTTCCCCTGCTAGTTTGAGTAGTGATTGACGTAGTTCATCCGCACTATTCGGCTCACCGCGCGCAGAAAACTCTATACAAGCCTGCCCATTGATATCGGCATTACCCAAAATGATACGCCCTGACAACCGGACTATTTTATCAATATTAAGACCTTGCTGTGCAGTCACCTCAGTTACTGCCGCCAAATGAGATGCTTCTAAGTTACGTGCTAACAGAGTCACTATGTGCCGAGACTTCCCTTGCAGACCTACCCAGTTCTCGTAACGCTCATTGGAAATAGGCAAGAAAAGACCGTGCATATTTAACCTATCGAGCGTTTGTAATACTTCGGAAGTAACATCATCAACATTTGTGTTTTCGGGCACTGACACCAAAATACCCATATTCAGTTGGTCATGGATAACAGCTTGGCCAATATCTAGCAGCGTTACTCCAAACTCAGCCAAAGCTTCGGTCACCGCATTGGTTACCCCTGGTTGGTCTTCTCCAGACACGCTAATCAGTAAAACATTCGACACAGTGGTTTATCCCGTTGATTTTCAGATTCCCATTATATAAAAGTTGAGCGAATAGGATAGAATAGAAAGAAAATAAATTGCTTAAAGGCCCGAGAATGCAGCGTCAATATGCCACTAATGTGAAACTGCCAACTATTATTGCCTTAGGACTCTTATTATTCGGCTTACTGAGTTGGGTAATCATAGAAGTTCAGACCTCAAAGCTCTCTAACCAGAGGATTACCGAAAAAAGTCACGCGACCCTTAGTCAATTATCAGAACTTATTAGAACCCCTTTATTCAGCAGCGATATCGTTGCCGTTCAATTCACTCTGCGCAACGCAACCAAAGATAAAGTTGTCTATAGCGCGAGTCTATATGACGTCGAAAACACACTAATAGCCCAAAGTTCTCAGGCCCAAACGGCTCCTGCTAATCTGGAAACATTTAAGCGCAACATTCTCCTTGAAGACTCTCTCGCAGGCACCCTGGTGATTGCTATTAATAGTCAACCGATATACGCGGCATACTCAAATGTTTTCTTTTTTTGGGGATTGTTATGGCTGCTGTTCTCAGTAGTATGTATTTATGCATGTTATCGACTCACAGACAGAGTCTCTCGCCGGTTGCGTTCGCTAACGAATCGTTTGCCAGGAAGTAGTGATCCCATGGTCGATGAAATACTTGCATTAGAAACAAGGCTTCAACCACTATTATCAAGCTCTAGAGAATCAGACGGCCTGCCCAATAGTGGCTATTACTGCTCAGTGGTTACTGCAACTATCAAAAATAGACTCAGTTTAGGTCAGCAACTAAATCATGAAAATCTTGAATTACTCTTCGAACATATCGATCTTTGTGTTGAGCGAACAATCGAGCTTTACGGAGGCCAGCGGCTAGAGGGTACGCAGGGTGGAGTATGTTTTTATATTCGTTCGACTCAATGCTCAAAACAACATATTTTAGTTTGCCTGATGGCGATGTACTCTCTTCAACAGCTACTTGAAAGGTTGTCGGTTAAGCTTGGAATTGAACTAGCTATCAACTGGACTCTATGCAGTGACAATATTTCAGCACTGCCTACTTTTAAATATCACGAAAGCATATCCACATTAAAAGAAACGTCATTGTCGCTATCTAATCGAATAGACAAAGGCATTATCGCTTTATCAATAGCCGAGTATGATATTGACCAATTGAGCTCCATCGCTCGTTTTAGCAAATTGGAGGAACACTGCTTTGAATTCCAAGGTTTCCCTGAACAACGCCAGCTTTTACTTGAAAAACAAATCTCCCACCTGGCCTCGATCTGTCTATAGCGACTACGCCACCAACCAAAATGCTACGGGTATCAGCACAAGACATGCAACCACTTCGCATCGAAAAGCTTCGTGAGTTTTAAATACCGCTACAAGGTCATTGAGTGAATGTTCTGTGGTCCTCACAATACGCGAATAAAGCAGTCCTAAAATGTCTTTTTCAGTCATTTTGTAACTCTAGACATCCAAGTTTTGATTCATATTTAGCGCAGGAATCTCATCAAGCGGAACTCCAATCACCGATGCAGGAACACCCACCACAGTTGCATGGGCTGGCATCGATTTGAGCACCAAACTACCCGCTCCAATTTTACTGCCCTCGCCGATGTTAACATTACCAATAATTTTTGCACCCGCTGAAATCATCACTCCATCACCAATGGTAGGATGTCGCTTACCCTTTTTATTGCCATTTCCACCGAGCGTTACAGAATGTAACACAGAGACATTATTTCCAATGACCGAAGTCTCACCAATAACCAAACCCGTCGCATGATCAAGCATAATACCTGAACCAATTTTCGCCCCCGGATGAATATCGACATGAAACACTTCAGTCATCCTACTTTGCAAAAAAAATGCTACTTCATTACGGCCATTTCTCCAGAACCAATTCGCCACTCGTTGCAGCTGTAGCGCCTGAAAACCTTTATAATATAGAAGCGGCGTAAGATATTTGTCACAGGCTGCGTCACGCTCAAAACTGGCTGACAAATCTAAGCATGCGTTCATTATAATTTGGCTATCTGACTCAAGCGCTTCCCTAATAATATTATTCAGACTAGCGCTGGTCCACTGAGAATCAATCAGCTGATAAGCGAGACAATGACCTAAAGCTTCCAATAAACTTGAATGATCAAGGATAGATCTTTGCAGAAATTCGGACATCAAAGGTTCAGATTTGACTAGCCAATCAGCCTCGCCCTTAATCAGCTGCCAAACAAATTCTTCTCTAACCATTGGTAAAAATGCCTTAAAACGTTGAATTACAGCGTAACAAAGCGCTCAATGATTTCATCGATATGCTCCAATACGATATCAAGATACATTAGCTGTCCATCATTCACTAACTGCTGAGTAATAATCGGAATGCTAAATTGCTCAGCATAACTATCAGCAATCGGTCGGTAACTTAAATGCCATAACTCAGGAGCCACACCTCCACGATCGACCGCATAAGGCCTATAGAAATCATTTTGGGTGTTGGCGAGTGCGCCATTTAACCAATCGTGCATCGGCGCAAAAATACCTGTACCTTGACACTCCTCTGGAACTAGCCGAATTTGATAACCATCGACCATTGCGGCGGCATCATAGACATCAAAGTCAGTTCCCCAATGATGACGCGAAGTCCCGGGTAATGCCGACCAACGCAATACGGCTTCAATTTTCTGCCAATCACTTAACTGATTCAAATCTATAGGATTACTAAACTGGTCTAATACCGACCTTAGCCCTGATAACTTGTCATTCCAAATTACCCTCTGACGATCAAACGATCGATAGGCACTGCAAATACAAAGGTCAAAGCCCTCCTCAGCAGCAGCAGTCTTTAGCGCTATGAAGGGCCCTAAAGCTTCTTTGTGGACCAACATATTTGACGGAATCATGTGACCGCCTTTCGATTTGTTTGGACCCAAACCAACCAAATGCCGGTCTGTTGTGCCGGTCAAGATATCTGTATCACTAGATTTCTCTACCATCATCGTGTTATCAGGCCTCTACCTCTAGATGTACATACCAATTTTGGAGTGTATACCGTGATGACAAAAAAAGTAAATAATCGTTTAAAATCAGCTTTCTAATAGACAATTAAGTCTACCATTTAGGATCGGCAATTAGTTCAGATCACCCATTCAAATGCCTAGCAACCGCCAAGATAGCTGATAGGCTCATGTAAACTAATACCGTCACTATTTATCTTGGCGCGCCATGCTATTACCTCCACGCCTTTAGAGAGTGCCAATGCCATAGTTTTAGCATATATGGGATCAATATCGGTAGCGACTTTAACACGGTCAGCGTTGTTCAATTGTACGCAAAACAATAATACTGCGCGATATCCAAGATTGACCATTTCTATTAACTCGCGCAGATGCTTAGTGCCGCGAGTGGTTACAGAATCTGGAAACATAGCAAGGCCATCACCCATATCAAGAGTTACATTTTTCACCTCAACATAGCAGTCTGGCAAATGCCCAGCTGTAGCTTGAAGCAGAAAATCAATTCGGCTTTTTTCAGATCCATAGGCCACCTCTGGTCGCACTAAATCATATCCTCTTAATTCTGGAATTTGATTTATAGCCAAAGCGGCGGCGACCAATCGATTGGTCATAATAGTATTGATGCCAGCCAACTGACCGTGACTGGTCGTAATGATTTCTAACGTTCCTGACAACTTGCGTTTAGGATTGTCCGACAGCGAATACCAACAATTAGATCCCTCAATCAGACAATTTTTCATTGACCCTGTGTTTGGGCAATGAATTGTCATTAAATTACCCTGAGAATCCATAACATCCGCAAAAAAGCGCTTATAACGCCTCACAAACACCGCTGGATATAGCTGGGGGAAATCTAACATCAGACATAAAACCCTAAAATTACAAGTACGTTGACTCGGCGGTATTAATTAAATTTAATAGAGCCGTGCACTATTGTAACAATGGTCTACTATTATCACAGCTCTAACGACTACTCTTTTTCACATAAATTTGCAGAATTCGTAAATTTTACTTGATAAATAGTGAAAATATCTCTATAAACCATCGTCGTTTTTTTGGCTATACACAAACAGCGGAATATGTTCATGACCACAGTAAAAGAATCTGCAAAATCGGCCCCTAAGGTCGCTAAGGCTGCAAAGAAAGCAAAAGTAGCCTCTAAAAGCTCAGTGACTATTCATGGGTTAAGCCCCTATGTGGAAAAAAAGAATGAAGAGTACATGAATGAAAATCAGCGCGAGCATTTTAAGCAGATTTTAAAAGCATGGCGGCATGAGTTAATGGAAGAGGTTGACCGGACCGTGACTCACATGAAAGATGAAGCTGCTAACTTTCCCGATCCCGCGGATCGTGCTACCCAAGAGGAAGAGTTTAGTCTTGAGCTGCGAACGCGTGATCGTGAACGCAAACTCATCAAAAAAATAGACAAAACTTTAGTTCGCGTCGAAGATGATGACTATGGATTTTGCGACCAGTGCGGAATTGATATAGGTATACGCAGATTAGAAGCTCGTCCGACCGCCGATCTTTGCGTAGACTGCAAGACACTAGATGAGATTAAGGAAAAACAGCTCACTGGAGGCTAATGAAAGACTAGGTCTAAGCTAGTTTCAGCCCTAGTTTGACGTTTATGGCTTAAGACATGGTACAAGAAAAAATCATTGGCCGATTTGCGCCTTCCCCATCGGGGCCTCTCCATTTTGGTTCATTAGCATGCGCTCTTGCCAGCTATCTAGATGCAAAAGTGCGCGGAGGGCAATGGCTGGTTAGAATGGAGGATCTCGACCCTCCTCGTGAAATCAAAGGCGCTAGCCAACATATCCTTAATCAACTTGAAGCGCATAGTCTATGCTGGGATGGACAGGTTCTCTACCAAAGTCAGCGCCTTGACGCCTACGCTGAAGTCATTTTATCACTGGAAGAGGCGCAGTTGGCTTATCACTGCCAATGCAATCGTAAACGAATAACTGAGTTAAGTGGCCTCTATGACAATCATTGTCGGACGCTCGATTTGGATGGGCAAAACAATGCCACGAGGCTAGCGCTGCTTCATCAGATTGATATTATCAGTTTTGATGACGAATTTATCGGTCACGTTAGTCAAAGCTTGCGCTCGACAGTGGGCGATTTTATTATTAAACGGCGTGATGACTTATTTTCATACCAGCTTGCGGTCACAGTAGATGATGCGTTTCAAGCGGTAACTCGGGTGGTCCGAGGTTCAGACTTACTCAATTCGACGCCTCGTCAAATCTATCTGCAGCAGTGCCTTGGCTATAAACAACCGTCCTATGCTCATGTTCCAATCGCCGTAACGAGTAATGGAAAAAAACTGAGTAAGCAAAATTTGGCAACAGGCTTACCTGCAGGAAATGAGTCTTCAAATCTATGCGTCGCGCTTGATTGGTTACAACAGTGTCCACCACATAAGTTAAGTTCTCTTCCCACCGCAGAAATAATATCTTGGGCAATCCAAAACTGGGATCAAAATAAACTACCAACTAACTTAACAGTACCAGCGCCCAAAGGTTTTTAAAGAAGCAAAAATAGTTTTGTTAGGTTTGCTTTGCAGAGCAACCTTGAATACCATCAAAGATCGGACTGATATCACTATCTAAAAAAAACGGCGCCTATGTTTAATTATCGATTAGTTGCAACACTACTACTGCTAAGTATTGTCGTTTTTCCTCTTGCTATCCAATGGGCGTTAGAGCCCTCTGGACACTGGTTCAGAGTTTTTTTAGTCTGGGGACTGTTAGTTTTTTCCACGTTTACATTACAGCGTGAGCGAAGCAAAAAATGAGTATCCAGATCGTCTTTTTTACAACACTAATTATTTTTATCACTTGCTTCGTCACACGGGCAATCAATGCAAGGAATGATTCCAAAAGTCAGAATCTTATTTTATCGCTAGCTCTTTTTGCAAGTACCGGCGTGCTTCTCGCAACGAGTTCGATTGAGATGGCAGGCCGGTACGGTTACACCATGATCTTAGCTTTGTTCGGTTTCTCTCTGGTTTTTGTTATCGCACCTCTAGTGCTGTTTCCCATTCGTCGCCTCAGCAGCGTAGTCAGATTAGCAACCTCAGTAGATTTTTTAACGTTTCGATACCGAGGAAAAAACGTCGCCATTGTTAGTTGTTTAGCAACCACGCTATCCATTATCCCACTCGTTGTTGCCCAAATACTGGCGACAGATTCTTTGGTCGATAATATTTTTAATTCTAGCATTAAGCCAATTACCTGCTTGCTCTTGCTTATAGCGGTAAGCGTAACCGTCAGACAATCAATTAAAGTCGGCATTGCCCAACAACTTAGATGGATTATGGCGGCAGCAGGACTCTTACTTATAATCGCAGTGAGTCTGTCAACATGGATTGCAGTCACCGCAGAATTTAGTAGTGTCTCTCAAATGAACGCATGGGTGGTCGATAGCGGCCAACAAACAATTGTTAAACGTTTCGATTCGTCATATAGCATATTTATAATTTTCCTGGCAGCAGGCATATCCTTTCCAGCTAACTTCAATATGCTTGTTTCTGATGCTATATCCGATCGTCAAGCTAGCACTATGTCCTGGGCATACCCATTGCTAATGCTTTTAGCCTGCATCCCTATTTTTCCATTATTATGGAGTGGGCTATCATTACAATCTAACTCCACATTTCAAGAATATCTTTTTGCATTACCACTGGCACTCGAGCAACCACTAATTGCCAGTCTCGGTGCCGCCAGCATCATTCTTTTAGCGCTAGCTCTCTGCTGCAGTTTAATCATGTTCTCCACAAGAATGATTCTTAATAGTTTCGTATTACCCGGTAAGAAACTGTCTGAGCCAAAAAATTTAACGCAATGGATTAATCGACGCTATTTTACGATTTCACTCGGGTTAATGCTGTTTTGTATCCTGCTAAGCTTCGTAGCCAAAACTCGCAGTATTACTGATCTATATCTAGTCGGTTTTGCTGGATTAGCGCAATTAATGCCCGGAATGATAGCTGCCATCTACTTACCGAAAGTGAGTAGAAAAGGATTTATCGCTGGGCTCTCAGCAGGCATTTTTGTGTGGCTAGTGACTCTGGCATTACCCTTAATATTTGGTGATTGGTACTGGCAAGTACCTTTGATTGAAAAGCCATTACTATTTGGAATGCAGGCTTGGGAGGTCTGGTCCATTGAGGCCTTGATGCTCAACATTACTCTTTGTACCTTATTTTCTATTTTCAGTAAAATGGATGAGCAACAAAAGAATTTCGCCACCATCTGTATGGCCGATAATGTTTACATACCGATACGCGTAGAGCTAAAACAAAAAAGTATTGCTGAAATGAACCAACAGCTATTTTTGGTGCTCGGTAAAGAAGCTGACACAGAAATTCAATCCGCTTTAAGTAGCCTTAAGTTTGATACTAATGAATTACGGCCAGGAGCATTACGGAAGATAAGGGATACCATTAATGCCTCGTTAAATATGCGTTTTGGCGTGCTTGCTGCAGATAGAATAATGAGCCAAGCACTTCCTCTTCCTTCGCCCTCTGGCACCCAGCAAGAAGATATATTCCTGCTTGAATCCGTGCTGGCAGTTCAAGGCGATCAATTAACTGGTATTGCCAGCGAGCTGAATAAACTTCGCGTACACCACCGTGAAATATTGGATAAATTGCCCATCGGCGTTATTGCACTGGCCCAAAATGGAGAAATTCTGAAGTGGAATGCAGCTATCTCAAACTATACCCAAATAGACCCCGGTAGCGCGTCAGGAAGTTTGGTCAGAGATCTACCTGATCCCTGGAAATCAGAGATTACCTCATTTTTAGTCAGTGATGAGGCCAGCAGAGATAACGTTCGCTTAGACATAAATGGCAGTATTCGTTGGTTCAGTTTTCAAAAATCGACACAAATGTCGATGGAAGAAATCAATGACAATATTATTCTGCTGGTCGAGGAAAAAACTCAATCCGTGATATTAATTCAAAAATCAATCGACAATGAGCGTCTTGCATCGATGGGTCGACTGGCGGCAGGCGTAGCACATGAGATAGGTAATCCAGTCACCGGAATAGCTTGTATTGCCCAAAACCTGGAACACGAGATGGAACCAGAACAAATTAGCGAATCCGCGCAACATATTCTCTCCCAAACTGATCGTATTAAACGGATCGTTGATTCACTGATTAATTTTTCACGCGGAGAAACGCCTACAGGGCGTCATTTCAAGAGAGTCAATCTTAAGGAAGCATGTGAAGAAGCCATACAACTCATAACGCTTGCCGATCATGCGTCAACACTTTCCTTTAGCTGCCTCATAGCGCCAAACTTAAATATATTGGGCGACTATCATCAACTTATCCAAGTCTTTCTAAATCTACTCAGTAATAGCCGAGACGCTTCACCACCCAACAGTGCGATCACAATATTGGCAAATTCTCTAGATGAAAAAATACGGGTTACTATAAATGACTCGGGCACAGGTATCGCAGAAAATCTTCAATCACAATTGTTCGAGCCCTTCGTTACATCCAAAGACCCTGGAAAAGGAACCGGACTAGGTCTGTGGGTTGTATTTAATCTAGTTAAGGGCCTCGGCGCTGAAATTACTATTTCAAGTCCCGCGCAAAATAGTAGCTGCGGTACCACCGTTGCGCTAACCTTTAATAAATTGGAAGAGTAAGATGTGTTCAACGAGCAGTAAACTGCTTAAAGCATACATAAAACTAAATTATTTGAGCTCATTCAGACGTGAACCCACCAAGTAAAAGAATTTTAGTCGTAGAGGATGAAGAGATAATTCGTATTTCTTTAGTCAAGCTCCTCGAACGACACCACTATCAGGCATCACAGGCAGTGAGTGTCAAAGCGGCTTTAAATAACTTCAACCTTAACGAGTTTGATTTAATCATCAGTGACCTGCGACTCCCAGGAGGCTCCGGAGCAGAACTCATTGGCGCTACAGGTAGTGTGCCAGTTCTAATTATGACTAGTTTTGCAAGTTTAAGATCAGCCGTAGATATTATGCGAAAGGGTGCTGCAGATTACATTTCTAAACCATTCGATCATGAAGAATTGATGAGCTCGGTGAAACGAATCATAGATCATGAGACTCATAAAAAGGAATCACTCAACACAACACAAGATCCTCTAGTAGGGAATAGTGAATCAACAATCGGCATTTTAAATACTATTAGCAAAGTCGCACCTACCAAGGCCCCAGTTCTAATTTCAGGGGAAGTTGGCAGCGGCAAGTTCGCTATTGCCCGAACGATCCACAATGCCAGCGCTCTTTGTAATGGATTTTTATCGGTGATCAATTGTGCGACTGTGACTGCAGAGGAAATTAATCAATATCTTAATCTTGCGGGAGACGGGAATGAACCCACCAGTATCTTTTTAAGGGACATATGCCATCTTCCGGTTACTTTAAGTGCCCATGTATTAAGATTGACCAAAAGTACGTCGATACGCTGCCTAGCATCTACGACTAAAAACCTACATGAACTGTGTAACTCAGATCAATTTTGTCCTGATCTATTACTGTCAATTGATGCTGTTAATATCCAAGTTCCACCATTGAGAGAGCGGCCATCAGATATCATTCAATTGACGGATGCTTTTTTAGCGCAGTTCAGTAATGAGCTAAACTTCGCCGTTACGATATCTAAAGACAGCAGGCATCTACTAAGTCAAAATAATTGGCCTGGCAATATTAGAGAACTCAAGAACACTCTTTATCAGGCTGCCATTCTGCTGGAGAAAGGCGAATCGATCTCTCCCTCAACCTTAAAAATAAATGGTCAATCGCCAAGCTCTATCCAAAAACGCCAGCTGACGCTATCAACTATAGCGGAGAGTGGAGAGGATGCCGCATCTTTAACAAATTATTTTACCCAGTTCGTGTTAGACAATCAGTCCACTATGAGCGAAACAGTACTAGCGGAGAAATTGGGTATTAGCCGTAAAAGCCTCTGGCAGCGACGCAATAAACTTGGGATTAGCCGTAAAACCGATTAATCGATTCTACTTAGAGACTAAACCCCCAATGAATTATCATAAAAAACGCACTAAATGCTTGAACTGGATAGATTTATAACTGAGAATAGGATTTCCACACGGTTAGTGTGGGTAATAATAATAATAAATAATAATAATAACGTTGGATTGCGATAGGGTTTGGTAGGCTTAGGCCTCAAAGCTCATTTAAAGGGGCTGTCTTTGGACAGCCCCTTTTGCTTTGAAATAGGTAAGGCAGTAAATCTTTAGTTCTGCAATAATCATCAAAACTAATAAGTCACACTGAAAGCCAGATCCTCTGTTAAACTGGCGGTCAAATAAACGCTATCGGTCAGCAATCAATGCTTAAGCGCATCATCAACTTTTTTGACGATAAAACGAAATCATCAAGTCCATCAGTCACAGATGGTGCCACCTACTCTCTAACCGCTAACATGATTAGCAGAGATGCTAGAAAAGTCGTGGAAACTCTCCAAAACGCTGGATTCGACGCCTATATTGTCGGCGGAGCAGTGCGAGATTTACTACTTGGCATCAAACCTAAAGATTTTGATGTGGCCACTAACGCAGAACCTGCCGAAGTGAAATCTTTGTTCAGACGTTCAAGAATCATTGGACGCAGATTCCAAATTGTTCACGTACAGTTCAGTCGCGAACTCATTGAAGTAACCACTTTCCGATCAAACGACCAAGCGGGCCAAGATGCAGGAAAGAAAAATATTGGGCTGAGACAGCAAAGTAAGACTGGAATGCTGACTCGGGATAATGTTTTCGGATCAATGCATGAAGATGCGAGCCGACGGGATCTCACGGTTAATGCACTCTACTACAACCCGAGTGACAATAGCATCCATGACTTCACTAGTGGATTGGATGATATCAACAACCGAACTATTCGAATTATTGGAGACCCGTCGACTCGCTATCGAGAGGATCCAGTGCGACTTCTTCGTGTAGTGCGTTTTGCGGCTAAACTAGGGTTTGATATCGACTCACGCACAGCAAAACCGATGAGTAAATTATCTGCTGATTTGGCTCAGGTATCGCCACCTCGATTATTTGATGAGACACTAAAATTATTTATGAGCGGAAAAGGCGCGGCAATCTACATCCTGCTGCGAGATTATAACCTCTTCGATTATTTAGTTCCCCAAGCTAGTCGTTTAGCGAATGACGGTAGTAATAATGCCAATAATTTATTTGAGCAGGCATTTATCAATACTGATCGTCGTATTAGTTCAAATCAGAGAGTTACTCCAGCCTTTATTTATGCCGCGTTACTCTGGCCCTCGGTAGAAAAATTAGCCACACAGCTAAGTGACAAAGGAAATTCAGCCAGCTATGCACTGAGCAAAGCATCCAGTGAAGTAATTTCTCAGCAGGTTCATATAACCGCTATTCCAAAACGCTTTACAATTCCGATGCGTGAAATTTGGGATTTACAATTGCAGTTGCCGAGACGCGGTGGGCAGCGTGCGAAACGCCTATCAGAGAATACTCGTTTCCGAGCTGGATACGACTTTATTTTACTGCGTGAACAAGCCGGAGAAAATCTCGATGGTTTAGGCCAGTGGTGGACAACATACCAAGAGGTTAATCCCGAAGAACAGCAACAGATGGCTGATGACGCAGGTAAAGCAGTAAAGAAAAGGCGTCGTAGCCGGGGCCCCAGAAAGAAAAAAGTCCCTGAAGACTAATGACCTTATCCTATATTGGTCTTGGCAGTAATCTCTCTGGATCTATGGTTGACTCTCGTGATCAATTAAATAGGGCAGTCCAAAGATTATCAGATCACCCGCATATATATGAAATTACTCTGTCCTCGTTTTACAGCACCAGCCCTATAGGCCCCCAAGATCAGCCAGACTACATTAACGCAGTAGCACGTTTAAGTACTGAATTACTACCTCTTCAACTGCTGGACTATCTACAGGAAATTGAAAGTGAACATGATCGTAAGCGTCAGCAACGCTGGGGGGCTAGAACGCTTGATCTAGACATATTAACTTACGCAGATTCTGAAATAGCCAGCCAACGATTGACCATCCCACATCCTCGAATGGAAGAGCGTGCATTTGTTTTAGTGCCATTATTAGAGTTAGATGCCGGATTTTTTAGTGCCCAAGGTAAAAGCACGGCTGACTTGTTGGCAAACTGTGCCGATCAGGGTATCGTAAAGCTTTAATGGTGATAAAGAATAATCTCGAGGTCATCTGTGGACGATAGTCTATTAGTGAATTTTAATTTAGAACGTTCGGCTGTATCTATGCCTGGTTATATCGCCGTTGAGGGCCCTATCGGTGTCGGTAAAACAACGTTAGCGAAACGCCTTGCTACCACATTCAACTATGATATTTTACTAGAAGAACCTGAGACCAATCCATTTCTTGAGCGTTTCTATAGAGACAGACGAACTCATGCCTTGCCCGTTCAATTACATTTTTTATTTCAGCGGATGCAAAAACTACAGGCATTGCGACAGGGCGATATTTTCCAGCAGGTACGCGTTTCAGACTTCTTGATCGATAAGGATCCATTATTCGCGAGAGTAACATTAGAGGATGATGAATATCGGCTCTACCAAACAGTTTATGACAATATTATTACTGATCTTCCAAAGCCTGACTTAGTCATCTATTTACAAGCGCCAACAGCTACTTTATATGAGAGACTGCAACGTCGAGGTAATGCTATTGAGAAACCGATCGAAGAGTCATATTTACAGCAGCTTAACGATGCATATACGCAGTTTTTCTACCATTATGATGATACGCCACTACTAATTGTAAACACCTCAGAAATAAATCTGGCCAATCAAGAGAACGAAAGTGATTATCAAAACTTAGTCCGTTACATACTGCAAACTCGCTCAGGTCGGCACTACTACAATCCGTACCCAATAGAGGAGATCTCCAACACCTCTTCCATGTCATACTAAAAAATTTAGTAATCTGGGTCATTAAGTCAAGATAGAGGTCATATCAATACCATGAAAACAATTTCTATAAGCACATTAAACTCGATGAAAGAGAAAGGCGAAAAGTTCGCAGCAATTACCGCGTATGACTACACATTTTCGCGCTTAATTGAACATTCTAGTATCGAAGTTTCTTTGGTTGGCGACTCACTGGGTAATGTCATTCAGGGTCGTGATAGTACTATTCCCGTCACTGTTGATGAAATGGTATACCACACAGCTGCCGTTAAACGGGGTAATAACCGCTCTCTTTTAGTGAGTGACATGCCGTTTATGTCTTATTCCACCGACGTCAAAGCACTTGATAATGCCGCTTTAATCATGCAGGCGGGAGCACAAATGGTGAAGCTAGAGGGTGGTGAATGGCTCGCAGATACAGTCTTTTTACTCAGTGAGCGGGGGATCCCTGTATGCGGGCATGTAGGGCTTACTCCTCAGTCAGTACATAAGCTGGGAGGATATAAAGTTCAAGGTAAAGACGAGGCAGAAGCCGAGCAAATCATCAAAGAAGCGCTAATTCTGGAAGAGGCAGGCGCTGAGCTGATGGTGGTTGAGTGCGTCCCTAACTCTCTTGGAGCATCTTTAAGCCGCGCACTGAATATTCCTGTTATTGGCATTGGTGCCGGTGCAGACACTGACGGGCAGGTATTGGTCTTGCATGATATGTTAGGTATTTCGCAGCGGTTACCCAAATTCACCAAAAATTTTCTGGCCGGTAAAGATAGTATTCAAGATGCTATTACTGCTTACGGTGACGATGTTAGAAGTGGTACTTTCCCAGCATCAGAACATTGCTTTAAATAACCCAATTAATTTCATCGAGAAGGATAGTAACCGTGACAAGTTCTGCAACAATTTATGATTTCACTATACCGACTAGTAATAACCAAGAAAAATCCTTGGCTGACTACAAAGGTAATGTTGTACTTATAGTGAACACTGCAAGTCAATGTGGCTTTACCCCACAATACGAAGGTTTACAGGCACTACACAACAGTTATAGTGATCGTGGCCTTGTCGTAGTAGCAATGCCCTGTAATCAATTCGGTGCTCAGGAGCCAGGTAGCAACGATTCTATTCAAGAATTTTGCCAACTCAACTATGGACTAAGCTTTCCAGTGATGGGAAAAGTTGATGTCAATGGGGCTGCGCAACACCCGCTTTACAGCTACCTTACAAAACAAGCGAAGGGGCTTATAACAGATAGTATTAAATGGAACTTTACAAAATTTTTAATCAATCGCGAGGGTCAGGTAACAGAAAGGTTTGCACCGGTAACCAAACCTGATGCAATTGCTAAGCATATTGAAAAATTACTGTAACTAATCTTTGTTTCTCAATCCTGAAAAATAGATGTTTGCCGCCTGGTTGACCTTGGGCGATAGATATAACGCGGAAATCATCGTCGGTATGGCCATCGTTGCATAGGTAGCTAGAATGAGTCCGTTTACAATATCCATTGAAACCACAGCGCCACCCAAGAGCAACGCTAAGTAGATCGGCGTGTAATAATGCTGGCGATGAGATCCTAGTAGAAATCCGGTACATTTAGCACCGTAAAACCACATGGTGACCATGGTGCTAAAGCTCAATAATCCCACCATGATAAGTAATAAGTAGATACCCGTATTAGGAAACACTTGCTGGATCGCTCGAGCGGTCATGGTCACACCCTCCACGCCCTCCGCACTTTGCCATACGCCGGTCAGCAAGATAATTAGGGCAGTACATGTACACACAATCAAAGTGTCTACCACTGGCCCGACCATAGCCACAATACCCTCCCTAATCGGCTCTTGTGTTTTAGCGGCGCCGTGCGCCATTGACTCAGTACCAATCCCAGCTTCATTAGAGAAAGCGCCCCGTCGTACTCCGATTAAAATCACCGCACCCACAGAGCCCCCCGCCACCGCCTCTCCTGTAAAAGCGTCGGTAACGATAAGCAGTAGAGTAGCAGGAATATCCGCAGCAAAGGTATAGAGAACCGTACCCGCCATATAAAGATAAAGGAGCACCATCGAAGGCACTAACTTAACAGTAATACGACCTATGCGTTCAATACGTCCAGCGACCACGAGCCATACCAAGATCGCCACGATTGAACTAGAAACTAAATCAAAGCTAAAATGATTGTCGGCCGTCGCTAATCCAGCAGGAATTGCAACTACATCACGGAGTAATTGAATAAATTGGTTAGCTTGAAAAAGGGGTAGAGCACCGATAGTACACGCTAAAGCGAATACTACCGCTAGAGGATACCAGCGTTTACCCATCCCCTCTGTAATAACATACATGGGGCCGCCCTGCACAGTGCCATCCGCATCCTTTCCACGGTACATAACTGCCAGCGACGCCGTATAAAATTTGGTCGAAACACCAACAATGGCTGTAACCCACATCCAAAATACTGCGCCAGGTCCACCCATGCTTATTGCAATCGCAACACCGGCAATATTACCCAAACCAAGGGTACCTGAGAGCGCCGTTGCTAATGCTTGAGAATGTGGGATGTGCCCAGGATCATTAGGATCACTGTACTTACCGCGGAGTAAAGCAATCGCGTGACCAAAATATCGATATGGCCGGAAGCGTGAATACACCATAAAAAACATACCGCCGCCAACTAGCAAAATAACTAGCGGTGTACTCCACATTAGATCTGCCCATGCATTGAGAAAATCTTCTATTTGCTGCAAGGTTGGCATAGGGTTAAGTTTGATTCCGTTTAAAGGATATGTCTCAGTTTATCTTGAGTTGTTAGATTGGTTTGACGTATAACACCAAGCTATGACCAACCACCTTATAACCATTGTCTTTGGCGATTTTCGCTTGGATCTTTTGAATTTCAGCATCTTGGAACTCAACTACCGTCCCTGTTTCAGTGCACACCATGTGATCATGCCCATCACCACGGTCTAATTCATAGACGGCCGGGCCGCTATCAAAACTATGTCTCGTAATAAGTCCCGCTGCTTCGAACTGAGTAAGAACTCGATAGACAGTCGCTATACCAACATCCTCTTGAGCATCACGAAGAGCTTGATAGATGTCTTCCGCAGTCATATGCCAATCGGGAGTACTCTCAAGAATTTGCAGTATCTTGATCCGCGGTAGTGTGACCTTGAGACCGGCCTTTTTTAGCTCCTGATCTTTACGATTCATGGTTTGCTCTTCTTTATTTTAGAATATGCGGTTATTATCCATCTTCTTTGCGCTAACTGGAACCCCACCATGCGATTAATTCTTTTGAGCCTTGTTTTTTTCTCGCTCCTGTCTTCCGGCTGCAGCTGGATTAAGTTCCCAGGCGTCCACAAAATTGATATTCAACAGGGTAATATTCTCGATCAAGAGATGGTCGATAAGTTGAAGATAGGCATGACCAAAGCACAGGTAAAATTTGTTCTGGGGACTCCTCTTGTTGCCGATATGTTTAACCAGAATCGATGGGATTACCCATTTCGACGTCTCTCAGCGACAGGTGTCGAAACAAAGGAAGATGTCATCGTGTATTTCGACGATCAAGGGTTATTAAAAGAAATGGCCGGTAATTATACTCTTACCGAAGCAGAGAAAAATTAACCGATACACTGAGATTGAAGATTAGCAACTGGGATTCGTTAATCGATAAAAATCGCTTAAATGATTAGCCTAGAGATCTACCCTTCGCTTCTTTTTGGCTTCCTCCGCTCGGCGGCGGCGAATTTCTTTTGGATCCAAGGTTAATGGTCGATAAATTTCTACTCGATCACCTTGCTGTAACTCATAGACATCCGCATCGGCAAGACCTTTACTACCCAACACCTGAGAGAAGATACCCACTTTACTGATATCCAGTTCAGGAAGCTTTTGTCGCAAATCAGATCTATCAATGGCCTGTAAAGCGGTCGTGCCGTAAGGCACTTTAAGTGAAATCAGAAATTGCCTGTCAGGCAACGCATAGGCCACCTCTACATTAATCATGGCGGCAGTCTCAGGCACTATTCTTTCCGTAGACTTTGTCCGCTCGGAGGCACAGAGAATCTACCAAATTATTGGCCACGCCAGCAAATAGATTAGAGGCCGCAAAACTTAAGCTTCTACTACTGAAATCAAATTCCATATCTAACTCAACCTTACAGGCTTTTTCAGTTAACGCCGTAAATACCCAGTCACCACGGAAGGTCTTAAAAGGTCCATCTTCCAATGTCATCTTTATAGCCGAAGGAGCCTTTAAGTGATTGCGTGTCATTAAGCTCAGACTAACCCCAGCCTTTTTTAGATCTAGGCGTGCAAGCATTGTCAGATCAGTGTGCTCAAAGACTTCTACCCCGTAACACCCCTCCATAAAAGACGGGTAATTAGATACATCATTGACCAAGTCATACATCGCCTGAGCAGAATGCATAACCAGTGCAGAACGCTTTATTTCACTCAAAATCCATTACCTTTTATGCAAAAAATTTATCGTATACGCCCATTATAAATACCAGACCAATCGCAAAAGGCGCAATGTATTTAATCGTCAATTGCCATAACTGCATGACTCGCTCAGAGGTACCCACCATCTCAAAATCAATCACTTCGCGCTTGATCACGTAGCCGACAAACAGCGTAATCAGTAACCCACTAATCGGAAGCATAATGTTGGCGGTAAGAAAATCAAGGAAATCAAAGAATGTGAACCCAGCGATCTTATACTCAGCCCAAATGTTAAACGAAAACACACTCCCTAAACCAAGAACCCAAGCAGTTCCAGCAATGACAAAATTCGCTTTGGTCCGACCAATATGCTTTGCCTCCATCAACCACGCAACGCAGGGTTCAAGCAGCGAAATTGCTGAACTCCATGCGGCAATAGAAACCAAAACAAAGAATACTGCGCCTATCAGCAGCCCTCCTGGCATACTACCAAAAGCGACCGGCAGGCTAATAAACATGAGTCCAGGCCCCGCGCTGGGCTCAATACCCGGGGTCGCAAACACAATAGAAAAGATGATTAATCCAGAAATAATCGCTACTGAACTATCAAAAAACGCCACTATAAGAATGGTTTTACCTATATTCGCATTCTGCGGCATATAAGCACCGTACGCCATGATCGCACCCATACCAATACTTAGCGTGAAAAATGCCTGACCCATGGCCTCAAGCACACCACGCCATGTTAGAGCCTCTAGATTAAAACTAAACAGAAAGTTGACGGCGGCCGAAAAGTTGCCTTCAATTACCGCAAACCCTAACAGCATCAACAGCATAATAAACAAAATAGGCATCAGTGTTTCTACGGCAATTCCAAGACCTTTCTTAACACCTCCCACAACGACGGCGACACAAAGACCCATAAAAATAGTTTGCCAAAAGATAAGTCGGCTCGGATCAGATAACAGGCTATTGAATGCAGCAGCCGCAGACTCACCATTGACACCCTGAAGCTCACCCGAGGAAATCAAAAATATGTAATCCATTGCCCAGCCCGCAATAACCGCATAAAAAGATAGAATCAGTAATCCTGCAAGAACCCCAAGCCATCCCACACAACGCCAAAGTGAATTGGCATTGCTATCTGCAACAGCTTCGTTCATAGAGTTGATTGGGCTTTGACGACCGTTCCGGCCAATTAATACTTCAGACATCATAACCGGTACGCCAATCAGCAATATACAACCAAGGTAAATCAAAACAAAGGCACCACCGCCATTACTACCTGCAACATAAGGAAATTTCCACATATTGCCCAACCCAACGGCTGAGCCTGTCGCTGCCATAATAAATGTCCACCGACTAGTCCAAGTGCCATGCATTCCTTTTTGTTGCAGTGCCATACGCGTCTCTCCAGTGATTCAGGTCAAATTGTACTCATTCAAAGACTAAGTACCTAATAAATGGCCAATGTATTTAGTTTGTAAAAGCAATTAGCAATAATTGATGAAAAAGACCCCGCGCCACGTATAATCAAGCTATGACTAAAAAGAAACCAAAGCAGCCCTCAAGTACAATTGCGCTGAACAAAAAAGTTAAACATGACTACTTCATTGAAGAGAAATTCGAGGCGGGTTTAGTGCTGCTCGGCTGGGAAGTTAAAAGTCTAAGGGAAAGCAAAGTTAACCTCACCGACACTTATGTGTTCGTGAGGGATGGTGAAGCTTGGTTAATCGGCACTAACATCACACCGCTGTTATCCGCCTCAACTCACTTCGTGACCGATGCCAAGCGAACACGTAAATTGCTGCTCAATCATCGTGAGTTACAGAAGCTTGAAGAAGGCGTTAACCAAAAAGGTCACACCGCTGTCTGCACCGCCTTGTACTGGAAAAATCATCTGATTAAATGTGAGATCGCACTGGCTAAAGGAAAAGCTAGCTATGACAAACGCATGGACGACAAAGAACGCGACTGGAATCGCCAAAAGCAGCGTCTAATGCGGCATTCCTGACCTCTAATGGGGACAGCACTTGCTAATTAGAGAGAACTGCAAAGTAAAGCGATACAAATAACCTTTGGCGTACAAAGGACATTACCATTAATAAAAAACCAACCATAATAAATGTAATCACCGACGGGCCCTCGCTGATGCTTGAGGGATTACAAATACTTTGGCGGCGGGATATTCGTTGGTTGGTTGTCATCCCGCTACTTATCAATATGGTCCTATTTGCCTCAGCGACAGGTTTTGCTGCTAATTGGCTTCAGAACTGGATTACCACCATCACCACGTCAGTACCCGATTGGTTGCAATGGCTCGCATGGATAATTTGGTTTTTGTTTGCGATATTGGCGTTAGCTATTTATGCCTTCACTTTCACTATTTTAGCTAACCTTATTGGGTCGCCGTTTTATGGGGTGATTGCCCAAAGGGTGATTGCCTCAGAAGTCGGCGATGACCAAAGTAATGTGTTGGCTGAGAGTGGGTTACTTAGCGGAGCGTGGGATAGTCTGATTCGAGAACTTCAGTTAATTGGCTATTTTTTGCCAAGAACAGTGGTGGTTGGAATAGTAACTTTACTGCTAAGTGTTATTCCAGTACTAAACTTGTTGGCACCTATTCTGGCTGCCAGCTGGGCAGCGTGGTGTTTGTGTCTTCAATATTTAGATTACGCCGCGGATAGTGAACATATTACCTTTGCAGATTTACGCAACAAGGTCACCGCGAGCCGTTTAAGCTCAATGGGTTTTGGATTTACAGCAATGATTGCTTCTGCCGTCCCACTATTAAATCTACTGATGTTACCGGCGTCGGTGGTTGCCGGCAGCCTTCTATGGTGCCGACAACATCGGAACATTGACTAGGGCGCAGTTTCTTCTGGCGCTTCTGTTTTCGGCACTTCTACTTTGAGCACGCTGACCGGCTTTTTCTTAGCGGGTGGTTTGGGCACTGCCACCGGTTGAATGAGATGCTCTTCTGGCATAAGGCACGGCAGTTTCATATCTAATAGCTTTTCTATGGGCTCTAAAAGAAAAGCATCGTCTTCGCAGGCAAAACTAATTGATATTCCCGTCTTGCCAGCACGGCCTGTACGGCCAATACGATGCACGTAATCTTCAGGTTCTTCTGGCAAGGTATAGTTAATAACATGACTAACGCCGTCAACATGGATACCACGCCCTGCAACATCCGTTGCAACCATAACTTTCAAAGCACCTGACTTAAACGACTCCAGCGCTCTCATACGACGGTTCTGAGGTATCTCGCCAGACAATATTCCTACTTTAAAGCCCTGCTTTTTAAGTTTTTCATGGAGGGTGCGGCAAATATCTCTGCGATTGGCAAAGATCATGACGCTTTCAACGTTGTCGCCCAAAAGTATATTGTTTAAGACCGTAAACTTTTCTTTGGCAGTAGTAATCAATATTTGCTGATCAACGGTATCCGTAGCAACGCGCTCGGCACCCACTTCTACGGTGACTGGCCTGTCTGTCCAAGTTTCAGACAAACGCAGTACTTCAGGAGTAAAGGTGGCTGAGAACAAGAGTGACTGGCGATCTTCGCGCTTTGGTGTCAAATTTACTAAACGTCGGACCTGAGGAATAAACCCCATATCTAACATCCGATCAGCCTCATCTATTACTAGCACTTCTACACGATCAAGATAGATGTCTCGATTGTTTGCAAAGTCCAATAATCTACCCGGCGTGCCAACCAAAATATCGCAGTCATACTTTTTCATTTTCTGCAATTGCTTGCCATAGTCCATACCGCCTACCAGCGTATGCGCTGTTAGATTAGTATGTTTCAATAGTTGCGTAGCGTCATCACCGATCTGAATAGCAAGCTCACGAGTTGGCGCTAGAATGAGAGTTCGGGCTTCACCCACAAAACGCTCGTCATCTACCGGATGATTAATTAAGTCAGTAATCATGTTGATTAAAAATGCTGCAGTTTTCCCAGTACCCGTTTGCGCCTTACCAACAATGTCATGCCCGTTAAGGGTATGCGGTAATGAGGCCGCTTGGATAGGTGTACAAAATTCAAAACCGGCATCTTGTATACCGCGCATCAGTTGCGGAGGCAAATCAAAGTCGTGAAATCTTGCCTTGCCTTCTTGAGGCTCAACCTTAAAGTGGGATATGTCCCAAGGTTTCGTATTGTGTCCGTTACGCTTGGCGGCCGGTTTCTTTTTCGGCACATCAACAGCTACAGAATTAGTGTCAGCAGATGGAGCAGTAGTTTCTTCAGTCAATTTAATCACGCAGTTTGGTTATCAATATTTTAAGGAGCAGCAGATGTAATATTTAACGCCCTTCTCGGGCGCGGAGTGTAGCAGAATTGTACCTTGCTCGCTGAGAATAATAGATGCGGATTGGAACACTCAAGCACAGTAAATTTTTCTTTCTTTGGTCGCCCTATTCAAGGACACTAGAAACCCATTATTTAAAGACAGTTTTATGTCCTTAGCACCCATCTCAAATCAGCCTTTGGCTGGAGCGAAAAGGCCAAGGTTCGCCGACAATGCGCGGTCTCTCATGCGTCTTGCCACCCCCTTGATTATGGGCCAGGTAGCTGTGGTCGGAATGACAGTGACAGATATTTATATCGCCGGACAGGTAGATGCCGATACGCTAGCTGCACTCCAATTAGGGGGCAGTGTCTGGTCGCTCATCAATCTCATGGTTATTGGCATTATGATCGCCAACAGCCCTATTATCGGTACTTTTTGGGGTGCCAGACAGTTTGACCGAGTACGGTTCCAATTCCAGCAAGCATTGTGGCTGGCTTTGCCAATAGGGTTGGTGGTTATTGGTGCGGTGCTAGCGGGTATATATGCACTAAGTTATCTCGATGTTTCAGACCGTGTTTATCACATTGCTAAAGGGTATCTATATCCCTTTTTGATTACTGGCTTCATGTTCCCTGCGTTCTTTGCTTTTCGTACTACTTTTGAGGGTATGGGGGACACTCGGCCGGTGCTTGTGTTTAATAGTGCGGCATTTATTCTCAATGGCATTCTTGATTATGCCTTCGTATTTGGTCATTTTGGTTTGCCTCGGCTCGGCGGCGTTGGGGCGGCATGGGCAACGGTAGTCGTAATGATTTTCTTGCTATGTTGCATGGCAATTTATGGTCGACGCTCTAAAACGATGAGAACAGTCAACCTTTACCAAAACTTCGCCCTACCTAATCTCACCAGTCTTGCCGAAACCCTTCGCCTAGGTATTCCCATTGCTCTAAATATTGCTGCCGAGTTTAGTTTTTTTGCGGTCATTCCATTTATGATTGCCCACCTTGGTGCTGAAGTTGTTGGTGCTCACGCTATCGCTATTAATATCGATTCTCTGGCTTTCATGGTGCCGCTGGGACTTGCTCAGGCACTCACTATCAAAGTTGCCCACGCACAGGGCAGTGGAAACCCTGTGGAGGCCAGAGCATTTTGCCTTGCTGGTTTTAAGCTGGTATTAATGCTTGGCTTGATGATGAGTGTGGCAAAAATAGTTTTCCGCCATGATATTGCTATGCTGTTTAGCTCGAATATTAACGTGCAGTTAATTACCGCTAATTTGTTCTTTTTTGCCGCAGCGTTGGGGGCTGTCGATTGCTTGCAAATGACTTGCAGTGGTGCACTTAGAGGCTATAAGGATACGAAAGTGCCATTAGTGATACAGGTGATCGCGTTTTGGGTAATCGCCTTCCCAATTGCCTACAGCCTCGCATTAACTGATTTCTGGGGGCCACCACTGGGTGTTTACGGATTCTGGATAGGAACGGTTATTGCCGCCAGCATAGCTGCCATATGCTTAATGGTACGTTGGAACTTAGTTTCAAAAACCGAAATTAGGTTGGCTAGCCAGCTTCAGGCAAGCAACCCAAAGTAATACGCTCTAGTTCGTTAAAATCAGTCTTGGTTTCAATGTTGATAAAACCCGCCGCTTTAAATAATTTTCTGACGGCACTGCCCTGTCGATAGCCATGCTCAACTAGCAACCAGCCGAGTGGATCTAAATATTTAATACTGTTGCTAATCACTTCTCTTAAATCGTCTAAGCCATCAAGACCGGACACGAGCGCTGAGGCTGGCTCAAAGCGCACATCGCCTTGGGTGAGATGTGGGTCATCAATTTCAATATACGGTGGATTACTAATAATTAAATGATAATTAGATAATCGTCCCAGCAGAGGTACCTGACTGAACCAATCACTTTGATAAACCATTACATTATCAATTTGGCAGTAGTGACTATTCAATTCTGCGAGCTTAACCGCCGCCGGTTCCGAATCTACTGCAGTTACCTGCCAGTTAGATCGCTCCTTGGCAAGTGCTAGAGCTATTGCGCCAGTGCCAGTACCAAGGTCAATGGCCCTGCAATCTGCCGGTAACTTTAAGTCTAGCGCTGTCTCGACCAGCAATTCAGTTTCGGGGCGGGGGATTAGTGTTTGAGGGGTTACTTTTAAATCGAGACTCCAAAACCCTTGGCTACCAATAATAAACGCAATAGGCTCACCTGTTAGGCGTCGCGCAAATAATTCCTCAAAGCCCTTTAACTGCGCAGACAAGACCTCGTGCTCCGGCCAAGTCTTCAACCATGCTCGATCAACATCAAGGGCGTGACTCAACAGCAGTTCAACGTCTAAAACTGCCGTGTCGCTAATCTCTTTTAACTGATCAGCGCGCTTCAATAAACTAACAACCGAATTAATGTTTATTTCCTTAAGGCTATTGGGATAGCTGAGCGAGTTGCTCGGCCTGAAACTCATTCACAAGCGGCTCAACAATTTCACTCAGCGAGCCTTCCATAATTTCACCTAGCTTATAGAGTGTCAGGTTAATTCTATGGTCAGTGACTCGACCCTGTGGAAAATTATAGGTGCGAATACGCTCGGAGCGGTCACCACTACCGACCAAGCTTTTACGCTGATCAGACTGCTCTTTCGCGACAGCTTCGTCTTGAGCTGAGGTTAATCTGGCTTGCAGCACTGACATGGCCTTAGCGCGGTTTTTATGCTGCGATCGCTCATCCTGACACTCAACCACCAAACCGGTAGGTAAATGCGTTAGGCGAATTGCTGAATCTGTTTTATTGACGTGCTGACCGCCAGATCCTGACGCCCGAAAGGTATCTACACGAAGATCACCTTTATTAATTTCGATGGCATCTTTTTCGTCAGCCTCCGCCATAATAGCGACTGTGCAAGCAGATGTGTGGATTCTGCCCTGAGACTCAGTATCGGGAACCCTCTGAACCCTATGGGCACCCGATTCAAACTTAAGCTTGGAATAAACGCCCTGCCCGACTATCCTGACAATAATTTCTTTGTAACCGCCATGGTCACCTTGATTCTCGCTGATCACTTCCACTTTCCAGCGATTTGACTCGGCAAATTTGCTGTACATACGAAACAAATCACCAGAAAAAATAGCGGCTTCGTCACCACCGGTTCCAGCCCGAATTTCTAAAAATACATTTTTCGCATCATTGGGATCTTTGGGTAACAGCAATCGCTGTAAGTCCACTTCCAGAGACTCTAATTGCGCCTGACCATCGCGAACTTCTTCATTCGCCATAGCCCGCATATCAGGATCAGAATCTTTGAGTAATAATCTTGCCTCATCAATATCGGATAATACCTCGAGAAAACTTTGGTAGGTTTTTACCACAGGTTCAAGCTCGGCATACTCCTTAGAAAGCTCGCGGTACTTATTTTGATCACTGATTATTTCAGCATCACTCAAAAGCGCGCCGACTTCCTCATAGCGCTCTGCGAGCAGATCTAACTTACTCAAAATTGATGCTTTCATGCAGTTTTAAAGCCTAGGTTATTTTCGTGAATGAAGTATTAGCAGAAACTAGCTAATGCTTTTTGTTGGTCAGATCAAACAACTCATTAGCGACATTAATAGCATCATCTCGACCTTCTTCACCGGCCTTTTTAAGCTGAGCGGTCGGCTTGTGCAGCAGTTTATTAGTTAGATTGCGTGCTAATGTAGTAATCACATCAGCTGAATCTTTACCCTGTTGCAAAGATGCCATAGCTTTGTCTATCTCCGCATCGCGAATCAATTCAACACTATTGCGGAACGCTCTAATAGTATCAACAGCCGCCAAGGCACGATGCTGTTTTACCCAACTTTTAACTTCTTGGTTTATTATTTCAAGCGCCAGATCAGCAGCGCTACTTCGAGCTTTCATGTTGTCTTGCACGACCTCTTCAAGATCATCAACGGTGTATAAATAGACATCTGGAAGCTCTTCTACCTCAGCCTCAATATCTCTTGGGACTGCAATATCAACCATGAAGAAGGGTTTGAATTTACGTTTTTTTAATGCCGACTCAACCGCACCTTTACCTAGAATTGGGAGCTGACTGGCTGTGGAAGAAATAATGATATCTGCCTGGGGTAAAAAGTCAGGAATGTCCGCTAGTAAAATAGCATCTGCCGAATAAACTTCAGCGAGCTCTTGAGCGCGACTTAAGGTTCTATTAGCCACCGTTATTTTACCGACGTTTTGATCTCGCAAATGCTTGGCAACCAAATCAATAGTCTCTCCAGCACCAATCAACAGAGCGTGAGCATCTTTTAAATTGGTAAAAATCTGCGCTGCCAAATTAACCGAGGCATAGGCAACCGAAACCGGGTTTTTACCAATCGCTGTTTCAGAGCGAACGCGCTTTGCCGCTGAAAACGCCTGCTGAAACGCCTGGTTGAGAAACGTCGATACAGTACCTGCTTCACGGCCCACAGAATAAGCCGACTTTATCTGTCCAAATATTTGTGGCTCACCCAATATAAGAGAATCCAGGCCACCGGCAACACGCATCATGTGGGCTATCGCCTGCTCATCGCGATGACAATAGTAACAACTCTGCAACTGGCTAATTTCAACACCTTTGATCATAGACAACCACGTCAACAATTGAATATCTGTGGCGTCACCAAACAAATAGACTTCGGTGCGGTTACAGGTCGATAAAAGTGCTATTTCCTGCACATGAAGAATAGAGCGAGCGTCCTGTAAGACCTGGACTACTATTTCAGGCGCGAACGCGATCCGTCCGCGCAGATCCACAGAAGCCGATTTATGACTGATGCCAAAAGCTAATATTCCCATCGCTTTTAGAGAATAACCCTATTTTCCAAATCCTACCTACCCAACTATTTTTATCAAAATTCTCTTGTTGACCTCAATTTTACACAAGTATCCCTCTGTAATGCAGTTTTAACACAAAACATTTGATAAGAATGGCCTAAAAAGCACAGACTTACGAGATAGCAATTGTCTTACGGCTAGATATCCATGAAAATAAACGAATGAAATCAAACTCAACATTTATTATCGTCTTGCTCAGTAGTTTTCTGGCTAGTTGCGTCAGTCAACTCCCCTTGACCAACAATGAATCGTTAGCGCCAGAGGCTATCGAATCCAGCGCAGCGCTCGAAAAGGCAGATCTTCCACTTTCAAAGATCACAAGTGAAAGCCTTTATGATCTTCTGGTCGGCGATGTTGCACTGAGCCGTAGTCAATTTGATATAGCGTTGATTAAATATGCGCATCAAGCAAGAGTGACCGAGGATAAAGAAGTCATTCAATTAGCATTACGTATTGCCGAACACCTAAAAGATCAAGCCATTCGTTTGGAAATGACCTTGCTATGGCTGGACATAGCACCCGATAGTCCTGAGGCGCATCGCGTTGCTCTGGACACCTTTATGGACAGTGGTAATGTTTTAGAGGCCTTAAATCATGGTAGTTGGCTGTACCAACATCGCAATGATTTGGATGCTTTTATTTTTGTATCGACTGCGCCTCTTGAGTCTCCACAATTATTCGCTTTAATTATGAACCGCTTAACAACGTTGTCGTTAAGTGATGACAAGATGGCAACGATTAAGTTTATCCAAGCGCTCTTTTACCAAAAACATAGTCAAACCATTAAAGCTGAGACCAAGGTGCGAGAGTTTTTAGTACACAAACGTCAAGATCAACGTGGTCTGTTGCTGCTGGCGCAGTTGTTACATCAACAAGAGAAAAAGAATGAAGCCATAGACGTCTTAGAAGAGGCTTTGCAAGATGATCCTTCGGCCCATAAGCTGCGTCTGCAATACGCGCGTTTTTTGGCCGCCGAATCTGTGGAAGAGGCAATCGTTCAATTTAATCTATTGCAGGTATCAGATCCTCAAGATCAAGAGGTTAACTTTTTATTGGGTCTGCTGCGTCTTAGTCAAAACAAGCTTGATCTAGCTATTCCGTTGTTTCAACAAGCGTCATCAACACCCAGCCTGAGAGCAAATGCACAGTACCATTTAGGCACCATTGCCGAACGGCAAAAGAGAATTGTCGATGCAATAAATCACTACACTCAAGTTCGATTTGGGCGTAATTACATTGCTGCCGCATCAAGAGTGAGTATGCTTATAGCAGCGCATCGAAACATCGACGAAGCTCGACAATATTTACAGCGACTTCGTTTTAGACAGCCGCAACAGGCTGTCAGCCTGTTTCAAGTAGAGTCAAACCTTCTGATCAGTATTAAACAGCCAGCCCAGGCCCTGCAGATACTTTCAGCCGGGCTAGACACTTTCCCAAATGATCCCGAGCTACTATATGCCCGATCAATGGTTGCAGAAAAACAAAATAATTTCGCTCTTGCTGAAAGTGATCTCAGAGCGCTGTTAGCGCTGGATGAAAATAATGCCACTATTCTCAATGCGCTGGGCTATACCATGGCATTGCACACTGAACGACAACAAGAAGCTTATGACCTTATTCTACGTGCGCACACTCTAAGTCCCGACAGTCCCTCTATTATCGATAGTTTAGGATGGGTTCTCTTTAAACTAGGTCGCAGTCAAGAAGCATTAAATTATCTCAATCAAGCCTACTCCATGGTACCTGATCCAGAAATAGCGGCGCATCTTGGCGAAGTATATTGGGTGTTGGGCGAAAACAATCGAGCAATGGAAATATGGTCTAAAACACTGGAGCAACGACCTAATCATAGCGTCGTCGTAAAGACTATGGTGCGCTTAGGTGCTTCTGTGGCGGTCCCGTGAGAGAGCTATTGATGGGATACTTTAAATGTTTTTTTGTGGTGATTTTTATCAGTGGATGTACTTCACTGCCTATTAAAGTGGAACAACAGGATCTTGGAAAATACAATAGAGTCGATATTAGCCGAATTAATCACTGGGAAATCAGAGGTAAACTTGGCTTTAAATCAACCACCCAGGGGGGCAGCGCGTCTATCAGGTGGCTTCAGCATAATACCAATTACAAAATAACACTGAGCGGTCCGTTTGCTTCGGGAAGAACTGTCATTACTGGTGATCATCAAATCGCCGAGGTGAACAGCGGTGGTAAAACTTTCAGACACACCCCACAACAACTAGCACTGCAAGTTACTGGCTTGAAATTACCGGTAGACTTACTAAGTTACTGGGTCAAAGGGCTTCCCTCCCCAAATACTAAAATCCCAAATAACTTATTGACCAATGCAAACGGCAGTGCCGCAAGCTTTCAACAAAATAATTGGCAATTATCATTTTCTAATTATCGCTTGACTGATAAAGGATATTTACCCCAAAAAATAATTGGTCGCCAGGGCGAACAAACCTTTAAACTAGTCGTAGCCCAATGGATTTTTTTAGGCTCTTAAAATGACTGTATCTACAGAACCTATGCCAAGTCTTAGCTTGCCCTCACCGGCCAAAATTAATCTATTTCTTCACATCACCGGTCAGCGCGACAACGGTTATCACGATCTACAAACTATTTTTCAGCTGCTTGATTTTGGCGATAATCTCACTTTTTATCCCAACGAGTCCGGAAAAATACATTTAAACGGTAATATCGATGGCGTTGATGAAAAAAATAATTTAATTGTTCGTGCTGCAAAATTACTTCAGAGCTCAACCGGATGCTCTAAAGGTTGTACTATTGAACTGGACAAAAAACTACCTTTGGGAGCTGGATTAGGCGGTGGAAGCAGCAATGCGGCGACTTCGCTTGTAGCTCTAAATGCCCTTTGGGAATGCGGTCTAGCGACGGATGATCTTGCTGAACTAGGGAAAAAACTCGGTGCAGATGTGCCGGTTTTCATTTATGGTCAGAGTGCATTCGCAGAAGGAATCGGGGAAATATTGACGCCCATGGAACTACCAAAAAAGTGGTTTTTGGTGGTAACACCTGATTGCCAAGTGTCGACTGAGGAAATTTTTTCACATCCTCAATTGACAAGGAACTCTTCACCGATCAAAATACGCGCCCTCTCAGAGGGACAGTACAGAAACGACTGTCAAAAGGTAGTAGTTAGTCTCTACCCAGCGGTTGAAAAAGCGCTGAAATGGGCAGAAAACTTTGCAGCCCCTCTGATGACAGGAACAGGTGCAAGCGTATTTTGTAGCTTTGACAACCAAGCAGAGGCCAACAGGGCTCTTGCCGAACTGCCAGAGAAATGGAGTGGGTTTGTGGCGGAGAGTATGAATAACTCCTCGCTACACCTAAAATTGAGTGAGTTTTTTACTGGGGCGTGGCCAAGCGGTTAAGGCAACGGGTTTTGATCCCGTCATCGGAGGTTCGATCCCTCCCGCCCCAGCCATTTCAAACTATCACGAGCATTGGGAAACATGACGTGGCTAGATTAATGATCTTTACCGGAAACGCAAATCCAGACTTGGGCAATGAAATTGCCCGTTCACTGGGTGTTAGTCCTAGTAATGCACATGTAGGGCTTTTCTCAGATGGAGAGATAAACGTTGAGATTCGCGACAATGTTCGCGGTCACGACATTTTTATTGTCCAACCTATCTGCGCACCAACCAACCGAAATTTAATGGAATTGGTTCTGATGATTGACGCGTTACGTCGCGCATCAGCCGGCCGAATTACCGCAGTTGTTCCGTACTTCGGTTATGCCCGCCAAGATAGAAGAGTCAGATCCGTACGTGTACCCATCAGCGCCAAAGTGGTAGCAGATATGCTGTCTAATGCGGGTGTTGACCACGTATTAACTGTTGATTTGCACGCTGAACAAATTCAAGGTTTCTTTAACTGTACTGTAGACAACGTCTACGGCGCACCTGTTTTGCTAGGTGATATTGAGCGCAGAAACTACTCTGATCTTTTGGTTGTCTCTCCTGATATTGGTGGCGTAGTGAGAGCCAGAGCCGTCGCTAAACAATTGGGCTGTGACTTGGCCATTATTGATAAACGTCGTCCATCAGCGAACGAAAGCGAAGTTATGAATCTCATCGGTGAAGTTAGTGGCCGCACCTGCGTACTTGTCGATGACATGGTCGATACTGCAGGCACTTTGTGTAAGGCCGCTCAGGCACTTAAAGAAAAAGGGGCTATTAAGGTTGTCGCTTATGCAACACACGCTGTTTTGTCCGGTGCGGCGATAGAAAACATTACCCATTCAGAACTTGATGAATTGGTCGTCACTAACAGTATTCCACTGCGAGATGACGCTAAGACATGCAAAAAGATTCGCGTTCTTCCGATAGGCCCGCTGTTGGCCGAATCAATACGCCGTATCAGTAATAAAGAATCTATCAGCGCCATGTTTTTATAACAGGGCTTGATGTAACTGCCTCATAAGAGGCTTATAAACTCCATTTCAGGTCTGGTCGCGGTCTGTTATGGCACTACTTTGGAGACTACTATGTCTACTGATTTTACTTTACATGCGAAAGGTCGCGAAGATACAGGGAAAGGTGCGAGCCGCCGCCTGCGTCGTCTGGCCGGAGAAATACCTGCAATTGTCTATGGCGGAAAGAAAGATCCAGCCATGCTAACTCTTCTTCACAAAGACGTGGTTAAAGCGCTTGAAAATGAAGCGTTCTATTCACACATCGTATCGTTAGATATAGATGGTAAATCTGAAGATGTTATTCTTAAAGATGTGCAACGTCATCCTGCAAAGCAGGTTGTTTTGCACCTAGACTTTTTGCGGGTTAACAAATCTACTAAGCTACAAACCAGAGTGCCATTGCACTTTACTAACGAAGATATTTGCGAAGGCGTTAAGATTGGTGGCGGTATAATTGCTCATACCATGACTGATCTGGAAATTTTCTGCCTACCAAAAGATCTTCCTGAGTACATCGAAGTTGACATGACTGACCTTGAACTTGGACAGAACATTCACATTTCAGATATTAAACTGCCAAAGGGTGTTGAGAGTGTTGCCCTAAGTCATGGTCCTGACCACGACTTATCTGTAGTCACGATTAACAAGCCGAAAGCCATAGTTATTGAAGATACTGCACCTGAAGCACCTGTAAGTGCAGATGACTCAGAGGACGCAGGCGAAGAGTAATCTTCCCCTGCTGACGAAAAGGCCCTGACATTGGACGCGCCCGTAGAGTTAATCGTAGGGCTGGGAAATCCCGGCTCTACCTACCAACGAACGCGCCACAATGCTGGGGCCGATTTCGTGTTGGCCCTTGCAAATTCAAACAATGTCATCATTAAGCAAGAAGCCAAATTTTTTGGTGGTACGGCGTTACTGCAACTTGAAGGGCAAACGCTAAGGCTGTTAATTCCGAGTACTTTCATGAATCTAAGCGGGAAGTCTGTCGCAGCCATAGCCGGTTTTTATAAAATACCTACCAATAAAATCCTTGTCGCTCATGATGAGCTTGATCTGTTACCGGGTACTGCACGTTTTAAAAAGGGTGGTGGCCATGGTGGCCACAATGGTCTTAGAGATACGGTGCAGTGTTTAGGCAACAATAAAGATTTTGCTCGACTTAGAATTGGCATAGGTCATCCAGGCAATGCCAAGCAAGTGGCAGACTATGTCCTCAAGAAAGCTCCTATCAAGGAGCAAGAACTGATTAACCATAGCATTGATGATGCTTTACGATATCTGCCGTTAGCAGTATCAGGTCAATGGGAAAGAGCCATGACCGCGCTTCATAGCGCAGAATAAACTTATAGCTGGCAATTCCAGCCGTCACTACTAGTCACAAGGATTTCATTATGGGTTTTAATTGCGGTATTGTCGGCCTCCCCAACGTTGGCAAATCAACCCTGTTTAATGCACTCACCAAAGCCGGTATTAGTGCTGAAAACTTCCCTTTTTGCACGATCGAACCGAACACCGGTGTGGTACCCATTCCAGACCCGCGCCAAGATAAAATTTCCGCGATTGTTAGTCCAGAAAAGATTATTCCGACCAGTATGGAGTTTGTTGATATTGCAGGATTGGTAGCCGGGGCCTCAAAAGGCGAAGGTTTGGGGAACCAGTTTTTGGCGAATATTCGTGAAACTGACGCACTTGCTCATGTTGTCCGCTGTTTTGACGATGAAAATGTTATTCATGTAGAAGGCAAGATAAGTCCTGCTGATGATATTGACGTTATCAACACTGAATTGGCATTGGCTGACCTTGAAAGGGTTGAAAAAGCACTGCTGCGCGTTGCTAAATCAGCCAAAGGTAAAGATAAGGACTCCATTGCCCTGCAGACAGTCTTGGAAAAAATTCTTCCTCATCTCAATGAGGCAAAACCATTGCGTTCATTTGGACTCAATGACGATGAATTAAAACTACTTAAACCTCTGAGCCCATTGACGCTAAAACCCACCATGTATATTGCCAATGTCGATGAAGAGGGTTTTGAGAACAATCCTTATCTTGATTCAGTTATCGCTATAGCCGAGAGTGAAGGCGCAGTAGTAGTACCTATTTGCAACAAACTAGAAGCCGAAATCGGGGAGCTTGAAGATGATGAGCGCGATGAGTTTTTGCAAGAACTTGGTATGGAAGAGCCAGGACTGAATCGAGTTATTCGTGCTGGATATACGCTTCTGGGCCTTCAGACTTACTTCACTGCGGGTGTTAAAGAAGTACGTGCATGGACCATTCCTGTGGGTGCGACTGCACCTCAAGCGGCGGGTAAGATTCACACTGATTTTGAAAAAGGCTTTATTCGCGCTGAAATCGTCGGTTATGACGACTACATTGCTGGTAATGGAGAGCAAGGCGCCAAAGATGTTGGCAAATGGCGATTAGAAGGCAAAGACTATATTGTTAAAGACGGCGATGTTATTCACTTCCGCTTCAATGTTTAGCCCGTTATGAATCCCCTGTCTGGGCGCTGGAGATTTGGTTTATTTTTAGCCGCCTGCACCGCCTTTATGTGGGGAGTACTGCCGATTGCTTTAAAAGGAGTACTCACAACGCTGGATCCCATGACCACAACATTTTTTCGGTATTTTATTGCTGCAGCACTTATTACACCGTTTCTTTTAGTGCGTAAAAAACTGGTTAATCGTCACAAGTTTAGATCCATTAAATTAAATCTGCAGCTGCTACTCGCCGGTTTATTGCTCGTGTGTAATTATGCCCTCTATATTTTCGGCCTTGAACGCACCACCCCAGAAGCAGCCCAGCTAATGATGCAGTTGGCACCCGTCATGCTGCTTCTCGCCGGTGTAGTGGTCTTCAAAGAACGCTTTTCAATTCTGCAGTGGTTGGGTTTTGGCACCTTTTTGGGCGGTTTATTAATGTTCTTTAGCCCACGGTTTGCAGATATTTTTGTGTCTCTCAGTGATTATGGTGTTGGCCTACTCATGCTGGCTACTGCCGCAACCACCTGGGTCGGTTATGCCATCATACAAAAATTTCTAATCAAGGAATTTAACCCAGAGGAGACTATGCTAGTGTTTTACTGGATTGGCGCGCTAGCCTTTTTACCTTTTTCTAGTTTCGACACTTTATCTGAACTCACTAACATGCAATGGTCTTTGTTGGCGTTCTGCGGCCTTAATACTCTGGTAGCCTACGGATGTTTCTCAGAGGCTCTGGCCCATATTGAAGCGTCTAGAGTCAGTGCAGTCATCGCTATGACGCCGTTAGTTACCCTGTTGTCGGTGCAGTTAATACCAATGGAAGGTATAGTCCCGGAATCCCTGCAGACTATCACCATCCTCGGGGCAATGTTTGTCGTTATCGGGTCTATTATGACCGCTACCTTAAAAAGCAGAGGGTAAGACACTCTGAGCTTTAGCTAGCCAGGAGAGATAGTCGAGTTCTGCGGTACCATGCTCAGAAACGCTGCAATAATGGGATCCTGTAATTTCTTTTTAAAACAACAGAGTCCCAAATCAAAAGGTGCTATAGCCGTGTCTGGCATTATTTCAATGTGCTCTTTAACGGGACTATTATCAGCTACCACAATAGGTGATAAGCCTATTCCGAAGCCTAAAGCAACCATACTCACTAGTGCCTCCTGACCAGATACCTGCGCATAGACATTTGGACGACCGCCACCTTTTTTACGAAACCATTGTTCAAAGCGTTTTCTAGCGACTCCATGCTCGGGTAAGATAATCGGCACATTTGCCCAATCAATGCTATCTGCCTGAAGAGCCTTTTTCACGGCACAATTTATTCTGGGGGTAGCAATCCCTAGGGCGACAGATGCTATATGTTTAAAATGAATACTGCTAGATAGGTCATCAGGCTTCGCAGCAATGGCTAGATCGACGCGCTGGCTTTTAATTTGATCAATACCATCAGCGGCATCACCGGTATCAAGATAAATATCGACATTCGGGTGCGCTTGCCTAAACTTCTCCAATAAAGGTGGCAAATAGGCATAGGACGCAGTCACTGAACAGTAAATATTCAAAGATCCAGACAATTGTTGTTGCGACTCATTAAGCGATAGCTTCAGTGACTCATATTGCTCAATCTGGTGGTCGGCGTAGGATAATAGTTTTTTGCCTTCCACCGTCAGAATCACAGAGCGGTTATCACGTATCAACAACTGACTGCCCAAGTGTTCCTCCAGCCGTTGAATGGCACGACTCAACGTTGATGGACTAACGTAGCAAGCCGCAGCCGTCTTGCCAAAGTGCAAGGTGTTGGCAAGGTGCTGAAAAAGTGTCAATGCTCGAATATCCATGGCCAGAGGGTACTCAATATTCCTTATTATTGCAATATATGCAACGTGACATTGAATACATATCGTTTTAAGCAACAACAGTACTTGGGTACACTGCGCACCCGCATCGTTTAAAAAAAGATGTCACACTCTTTAAAAACTATCCGCACGGCGGTTACTGGAGAACAACAATGGCAAATTACTTTAACACTCTCAGCCTCAGCAACAAATTGAGCCAGCTGGGTAAATGTCGTTTTATGGACCGTAGTGAGTTTACTGACGGTTGTAATCTTATTAAGGGCTGGAACATTGTGATCATTGGCTGTGGTGCTCAAGGGCTCAACCAAGGCCTTAATATGCGCGATTCTGGTCTGAACATATCTTACGCCCTGCGTGAGCAGGCGATTACTGAGAAACGCCAGTCCTATCAGTGGGCCTCTGAAAATGGCTTTACCGTTGGCACTGCTGAAGAACTCGTTCCTACTGCTGACTTGGTACTCAACTTAACTCCTGACAAGCAACACACTGCTGCAGTGACGGCTGTAATGCCTTTAATGAAACAAGACTCTACTCTTGCCTATTCTCACGGCTTTAATATTGTCGAAGAAGGCATGCAAATTCGTCCTGATCTCACCGTTATTATGGTTGCCCCTAAGTGTCCTGGTACTGAAGTGCGCGAAGAGTACAAGCGCGGCTTTGGTGTGCCAACCCTGATTGCTGTGCACCCGGAAAATGACCCTAGAGGCAATGGTCACGCTATTGCTAAGGCGTATGCCTCAGCCACCGGTGGTGATCGTGCGGGGGTATTAGAGTCATCCTTCATTGCTGAAGTAAAATCAGACTTAATGGGCGAACAAACTATTCTTTGTGGCATGCTGCAAACTGGCGCTGTTTTGGGTCACCAGCAGTTGCTAAATCTAGGTATTGAAGCAGCCTATGCGCGCAAATTAATTCAGTACGGCTGGGAAACAGTCACTGAGGGCCTCAAGCATGGCGGCATTACCAATATGATGGACCGCTTAAGTAATCCTGCCAAAATAAAAGCATTCGACATGGCAGAAGAGCTAAAAGTCATCTTAGCACCGCTCTTCCAAAAGCATATGGACGACATTATTGAAGGTGAGTTTTCTCGTACCATGATGGTTGATTGGGCTAACGATGATGCCAACCTATTAAAGTGGCGTGCCCAAACCGCAGATACCAGCTTTGAGCAAGCCGCAGACTGCGACACTGAGATCACCGAGCAAGAGTTCTACGATAAAGGCATTTATTTAGTCGCCATGATCAAAGCCGGCGTTGAGCTAGCCTTTGACACCATGGTTGCCTCAGGCATTATCGAAGAGTCTGCCTACTACGAGTCACTTCACGAGACCCCGTTGATTGCTAACTGTATTGCTCGTAACAAGTTGTACGAAATGAACGTGGTAATATCAGATACTGCTGAATACGGTAACTACTTGTTCACCCACGCTGCTGTACCACTACTGCAAGCACACGCTGATGCACTAACCCTAGAAGACCTAGGCGGCGGTTTAACTGACCCCTCTAATGCGGTAGATAACATTCGTTTAATTGAAGTCAACGATGCTATTCGCGACCATGATGTAGAAATTATTGGCCACGAGCTGCGCGGCTACATGACTGACATGAAACGTATTGTAGAATCAGCTAACGCGCAATAGTAAGTGGTTGCTAACTAGCGGCTAATGGAAACAAAAAAGCCCGGTTACCTAAAAGGTAACCGGGCTTTTTAATGACTCTGGCTTTCGCTAGGAGTGACTCTATTAAGAATTAATCTCGAACAAGCCAGCTGCTCCCATACCACCACCAATACACATAGTGACAACGCCATACTTGGCTTTACGGCGACGGCCTTCAATTAATAGGTGACCGACCATGCGTGAACCTGACATACCAAATGGGTGACCAATAGAGATAGAACCGCCATTAACATTCAACTTGTCCATTGGAATACCCAATGTGTCGCGGCTGTAGATGACCTGACTGGCGAATGCTTCGTTGAGCTCCCACAAATCAATGTCATCGACGGTTAGACCCGCTGCTTTAAGTAACTTAGGTACGGCAACGATAGGGCCAATACCCATCTCATCTGGCTCACAACCACCCACAGCAAAGCCGCGGAAAGTGCCCAAGATGTCTAAACCACGACGCTCTGCTTCTGAGCGTTCCATGATGACCTGTGCAGAAGATCCGTCTGATAACTGAGAGGCGTTGCCTGCAGTAATGAAGTTACCTTCACCCATAATAGGTGCTAGGCTCGCTAACCCTTCAATGGTAGTAGATGGACGGTTACAATCATCACGATCAGCTACCGCAGCCTGCTCGGTGATTTCGCCCGTTTCTCTGTTCTTCACTTTCATGATGGTGTTCATGGCGACAATTTCGTCGTCAAACTTGCCGGACTCTTGTCCTGCAGCTGTACGTTGCTGACTGATCAGTGAGTACTCATCTTGCGCTTCACGAGAGATATTGTAACGATCGGCAACAATGTCAGCGGTCTTGATCATTGGGTACCACAAACCTGGGTACTTACCGAATAGCTCAGGCTCTACCGTCTCAGAGGGATCACTTGTACCAGGAATTGAGATACTTTCAACACCCCCAGTCACCATAATATCTACGCCTTCAGCAATAATTCGCCCTGCGCCCATGGCAAGAGACTGCAAACCCGATGAACAAAAGCGGTTAATAGTGGTACCTGATGTAGTCACCGGGCAACCTGCTGAAAGAGCCGCATTGCGACCAATGTTCATGCCAGTAGTACCTGCATGTGAAGCATTACCTAAGATGACATCATCCACTTCAGCGGGATCAATTCCGGCGCGAGCAATAGCATGCTGAATGGAATGAGCTGCTAGCTTTACACCATGAGTATTGTTAAATGCGCCTCGAGCCGCCTTGGTTAGCGCTGTTCGCGCTGTGGATACGATTACTGCTTCTCTCATTATTATGTCCTCTGTAGTACTACTGATTGATATTATTTGATTGGTATATTATTGCCGCTTAGAGCGACTTTTAACAGTGTCTAATAATGACTATCCAGTACCAAGTTAATGCAGCACTGCGGGTCATTACTTTTCGTCTGTGACGAGAGTTTTAACCAAGGACACCGCCATTAGCGCCATAACAATAGAAAATGGCAGCGCACCAATAATCATGACTGACCTCAGAGCATCCATTCCACCGGCAGCCAATAGAACACCAATTAAGATTGAAAAGAGCGTGCCCCAAATAACCACATGTTTAGTCTGTTTTTGGCTTTGGTTACCCCCTGATGCCAGCGTATTGATAATTAAAATACCCGAATCTGCCGAGGTCACCAAAAAGGTGAGTAGCAAGACCACAATAACCACAGAAAGACCCACAGCCATGTTAGGCGTGAGGATCAAGTTAATGGTCTCAAACAGCTGTGCAGAAATATCTGCATTGACAATAGCGCCTTGAGCGACACCTGATAGCTCTAGATCAATGGCGGTTGCACCAATAAAGGTAAACCACACCAGACAAATTAATGAGGGGATAATCATCGCGCCAATAACGTATTCGCGAATCGTTCTGCCACGAGACACTCGCGCTAAAAATAAACCAACAAAGGGAGCAAAAGCGATCCACCAGGCCCAATAAAAGATAGTCCAGGACGCCTGCCATCCTTCAAGAGCAACTGAAGTTTCTGTCCCCGCGGCCTGCCAAACAGTAGTGGACATTGCCGGTAGCGCAATTAAATAGTCCCAGATGGCATAAAAGAAGGTTTGTAGTGCAAAGAAAGTAGCGCCAAACAAGACAAAAAACGCAATCAAAAAGACCGACAGTCCCATATTAATATTGGACAGCCACTTAATACCTTTCTGCAGACCCGACATCGCTGATAAACAGGAGGCACTGATAATTAAAATAAGGCCCACTAACTGCGCCAATAAAGTCGGTTTGCCGCCTTCTCCCACTAGCCAATCAGCGCCACTGATATTAAATAAGCCCGAGGCGAATTGAGACACTCCATAGCCAATGGTGACGCTTAATCCAACAATGGTCGCCAGAATGGCAACAATGTCGACCACATGACCAAAACCGCCCGACATAGCACGCCCAAACAGTGGCTGCAATGCACTGCGAATAGTCAGCGGTAGACCGCGGTTATAAGATAAATAACCCAGAGAAATACCCACTACGCCGTAACAGGCCCACGGCGTTAGACCATAATGCAACATGGCCCACTTATACGCATTACGAACATTATCTTCGTCCAAGCCTGTGGTGAGACCCTTAATCGTATCGGGATTATTAGCAAAATGAAAAATTGGCTCTGCCGTGGAATAGGTCAACATACCTATGCCGATACCAGCGCCAAACATCATAGACAGCCAAGTGAACATAGAAAACTCGGGCTTCTCGTCCATCTGACCCAGCTTCACATGCGCAGTCCGTGGCCAAATACCGAGGGCTAGACACACGATGGTATAAAACGCCGTGACATAGACATACCAGCCACCAAAGTTTTGCGTCGACCAAGTTTGGACCTCTAATAACACTTGCCCAGCGGCCGATGGCGACAAACCTACCCACAGAATAAGAGCAGCCACTAAAATCTTTGGCGTTAATGCCACAACGGGATTAAAGCCCTCATAAAAGCCTGAAGTTCTAGTGGTAATGGTTACCGCGGCGTCCTGATCATTAGTCCTTATCTCACCCAAAATTTTTACTCCCCAATAGTGATATTTAGTCGCTATCGTTACATTTTTTTATTTATTTTTTGTTTCAATACGATGGTAAATCCATAGGTTTTGTCAGCAACACTTGGGCAAAAACCCACTCCTATACAACTATCCTATTGTACTACCCTTATTAGAGCAACGAATTAAAGGAAAAAGGTGGCGATCAGACTTGACTCAGGGGCGCGGCAAGTGTAACTTCTCGCATCCAAATAACCCGGGCAGTTTTGCGGGTTAATACCTATGGCTACGTAGCTCAGCTGGTTAGAGCACAGCATTCATAATGCTGGGGTCGGTGGTTCAAGTCCACTCGTAGCTACCATACTTTTTATCAACATCTCTCTTCCGCTAATGTCAGCAAGCTTAGTCTTCAGTGAGCGTTTTCAGCAGATCATCTATCTCTTTTTTAAGGTCTTTATCAGCTATTTTATTGGCGCTGATTTTGGCATCTTGAAGGTTTTGCGTCGCAGCCACAATATCGCCCAGCTCAAGTTGAAGGCTCGCCATCGAAAATGCGATAGATGACATATGATCTTTAGAGTTAATGGCTGTGGCTTTTTCTAGGGCTTTTTTATAGCCGATCACCGCTTCTTCTAAATCTTCTGTAAAGTCGGCCAACGTCTCCCATTGTTCTGGGTGGTCTTTATCGGTGTTTTCATTATCTGAGCAAATAGTTTTTAGTTCGGCATACAGTGACTCAAACACCTCTGCATTGTCCTTTCTTGCCGCCGCCATGAGCTTTTCGGACAAACTATAAACTGATTTATATATTTTGGTGTTAATCATTGCCCAATGCCTATTAGCTAAAGCCGACAAAATAACAAATAGTGATCGAAAAAAGTAATCTATTTGCAATCTTTAAACTATTGAAAGGTATATTTTTAATGCTTGTAGGTGTTATCTACTGATGTAATTTCTTAAATTCAGTCTATGTTAAAGTATTAACGGTTAGCTTTTTACTCAACAACAGGAGATTTACATTATGCGATTTACTAAAATTTTATTAATAACGTTAATAGCAATGTGTTCTGGGTCCATATTTGCGGACGATACGGCAATGTTGATTGATTTGGACAAACAATGGGGGAGTGCTGGCGGACCCGATGGTTTTGTGTCTGATGATGTTGTTGGTATTGGGCCAACTGGAATTATTGGCATTGCCGAGGTAAGGCAGGCTGCTACAGGTCCGTCAGATGAAGAGTATGTAGTTGGTGGTTATAAGGTGAATTTTCTCAGTGCAGATATTGCCGTTATGGTTCATACGGCGGAAGGGTCTGACCCTCACTCAAGCCTCCATGTTTATCAAAAACAAGATGGCGAGTGGCTGGTGGTTGCCAATGCATCTGCACCCCTAGGTGAGTAAATTAACCAGAAAATAGGCTTGGGTATCTCAAAACGGCGTGTGCCCAAGCCTAATTCTAAGCATTTCAGGTCCAGCTTTTTTTGATACGCTATTTTTAGCTTGTACTATTAACTCTTAACACTTCTGAACTGCTCTTATTGCTTAAGCTGTCTCCTATCTAGTTATGCCTCCTACATCTGTTGTAAACTTCTCACAGAGGTTTAAATGAACCCTATAAGAACACTGATGTCATAAAAGGCTATAACAACATCATCTCAATGACCCGAAGACACAGAGAGTTTTAATTAATCAATGAAATTAGTCCGTCTAAGCTTTATCGCCGCGAATATCCTACTCGTTATTGGCATCACTTCTTCAGTCCATTTAGCGGCCCTGGACTTTGATATTGAGACTATCGAAGTAAGCCCCAAACACAATATCGACGTCATCCCGTTCTCGATTGCGGCATCAAATGCAACCAAACTGCTGGTCATAGAAACGCCGGAGATTAATCAACTAGAGAAACAGATACTAGGACTTGGCACTGAGCCCATTCGAACCATCAAAATTTTTCAGCGTAGTGATGCAGCATGGAACCTAACAGTGGAAAAGGCCCTAGATGATTCTATGGATTTAGTCGACACCATAAAACGTACTAATGGTATCCAGTTGGTGGGCTTGCAGGGTTCACAGCTGGTTTATTTAGACGAAGCAATACCGGCATTCAAACCTTTACTCAAAACCTCATCGATGTTTTCTGGACGCAGTTGGGGCTCATCGCCACTAATGGAGATGTTTATCGACATTAATGGTGATGGGCTAGATGACTTCTTAATGCCTAACTTTGCTGGTTGGGCAGTCGCTCTGCAACAGGACGATGGGTTTCAGGAACCTCAATTAGTCGGCCCTCGACCAAATATGAGCTTCAGTGAGACTGCGCGTTATGTTGCTTACCGTGCGGAAGAGGCCTTTCTTATTGACGAAAATAATGATGGTCATAATGATATTGCTTTTTGGCAAGATGGTTATTTTAAAGTACATCGGCAAAGTAAGCTCGGCCAGTTCTCTAAGGTGCCCGTCAATTTGGATGCCAATCTTAAAGACATGTTAAGTGGCTATGCTCAGATTACTATTGGTGAGGGTGCTAATAACGACAAGGGTAAAAATAGGCTTTTAGATGAAATTGTGGACATTAATAATGATGGTGTTAGTGATCTTATTGTCAAACGGATCAAAGCCGAAGGTATCTTTGGCTGGGAGTCTGAGTATGAGATCTACCTCGGTGCAGTGAATGAAAATAATCTTCTTGAATTTCCAGAAAGCCCCTCTTCAACTATTCGGACCGACGGTTTTCAGTTCGACAATGAACGGTTAGATATCACTGGTGACGGCAACCAAGAGTTCCTTGTTACATCGGTAGATATAAGTATAGGTGCGGTCATTAGAGCGCTGATTACTCGATCAGTCTCTGTTGATGTCTCAATCTACAAAATGATCAACGGTGAATTTTCCGCTAAACCTAGCACCAGAAAGACGATATCAGCACGCTTTGATTTTGGCAGTGGTGATCTATTTATTCCAGCCGTACTCGGCGCTGATGTTACTGGTGATGGACAGAAGGATCTGTTGGTGCAAAAAGGTGACAGTACTCTGCTAGTTTATCCTGGGCAGCAAGGTCAGACTATGTTTGCCAAAAAAGCCATAAAATTATCGCTAGCGCTACCGGATAGTCGAACTGGATTCATGATTCAAGATTTAGACCATGATGGCCGAGATGAGTTGATATTGACCTACGATGACGATGGCCGTACGGCCATATCAGTTGTATCGTTTAAAGACTAAAGCGCGCCTATTGTGAGGCAACGGCACGATCACTCAAGCTCCGCGCCAGCAAGTTGCGAGATGGCAGACAGTGTGGTTTGAGCGGCATTTAGACCCAGCCTAAAGTCTTTGTCACTAAAAGTTGTCCAAACATCCAAAGGGGTATGCCAAGTTGGATTCCACCCAGCACCGGTATGGGCGCCTCGTTCGTTTTCACGCAGACTTATGGACGGCACAATATTCATGAAAGGTGTGGAATCAGTATTCGTCATGTGCGGGCCAACCGTTGCTGGATAATCTGTATTGTAGGCGTCTGCCGCAGCCTTAAACACAAACGCTAGCTGCATTGAATCAATGGCCAAGTCAGAGTTAGATTGAAATTCAATGTTTACGTCTGCTTCTGGCCGCTGTTCTGCGCTTACCGTGCCGTCTGCTCTTGGGGCGCCATGATCCCAAAGCATCATGTCATGTTGAATCATTCCCAGCCAGCGTGGCTCAGGAAATTTTCCAGATCCAGCCGGACGTTCAATCCCTTGAAGCTTTTGGCGTTGTTGAACGTAAGCTTTGGAACCATTTAAACCAGTCTCTTCGTTATTCCACAACGCAAAGCGGATTGATCGTTCAGTTGTCACACCAGGCGCATTCAGCACACGAGCAAGCTCCATAACGAGCGCGGTTCCAGAACCATCATCATTAACTGCTTCATTGACGCCATGACCATCGAAGTGGGCGCCGACAATATACATCTCATCAGGATGGCTGATGCCTATTTTGGTGCAATAAACCTGTTGACGCTCACCATTAACTGGCTGCTCTGCATTCAACAGGCGAATTCTTTCATCCGGCTGTGCCGAAGCCTCGCGATTAACGCCAGTTTCTGCGCGATAACCATAAATCGAAGCTCCTCCGGGACCAATACCATTTCGCCCTACTGCTCCGCCAGTGGGTGTTTTAAGTTGGTCCGCTTGGTTCATGATGGGTTTTCGTACTCTTGGTGCTCGCGGCTCGGGGTTATAGCTAAAAGACATGCGCTCTACGTTGTCACAGCCCATTTCCACTAATTGCTGCTCTATCCAGCTTAGCGCATCCCGATTGCGCGCCGTACCTTGTCGTCGATCGCCAAACTGGGTCAGTCCTTTTAGGGTACTTTTGTAACTATTAAGTGTTAGCTTATCGACTAAAATTCTTGCTGTATCGACACTGTTAGAGGCCGCCGTGGAAATACAGAAACTAGCGCATAAACCGAAGGTAAGAAATAACTTAGCCTGCTTAATTGGATTAATCTGATTCACATAAAAATGATTTTTACTCAATAACATATCCAAAACTCCGGTTTACTTAAATTCCCCAAGTCACGATAGTGTGATTTTTATAGTATTGATGCAAGCTAATCAACAGGATTGGACGTCAGCACAAGCGTAAATTAGAGTAGTATCCGCAGAGTGATAGTGACGCCTATCGCCAATAAACCTGCAATGGCAATGCGTCGGTAAAGCTTTCCTCCATGTCGTTTAAACAGATAAAACCCAATTTTATCGCCCGCCACCATGGCAGGAAATGCCAATATTAAGTGCCATAGAGACTGAATTTGAATAAACCCTGCTAAGCCAAAGGAAATTAACGCCATCGCTGCCGAGGCCAAGAAAAAAGTAATTAACAGCGCACGACTTCGCTCGGGCACCGGCTCAGTGAGCATGACATAGATAATCATGGGTGGCCCAGGTATGGCTAAAGCACCGTTCATCAAGCCTGATAGCAGACCCGTAAAGCTGGTGAGCATGGGGCTAACTCGGCGTGTCGTCGGCTTGAAAAACATCAGTACAACACAGGCGATTATTACTGATATCCCCGCCCATAATTGGAATTGCGCGGCTGAGATAAAGGCCAGTATCGTTGTTCCAATAGCCGTTCCTATAACGGCCATAAATACCAATGGCAACATTGGCTTCAACGGCACAATACCCCAATAAGTACGCACGCCAATTAAATTGCTGGTCAATGTCAGCGCAGCACTCAGAACAACTGACTCCAGTGGTGTTAAAAACAGCGAGAACACTGGAACGGCAGTGAGCGCAAAACCAAAGCCGGTAAATGACCGGAGAATGGAGGCAAACACAACGACGGACCATATTAGTAAAAGCTCTAAAAGGCCAACATCGGCAATCAGTTCGATCATCAAAAATAATCCAGAGTGAAGTAGCGCGAGCTTAAGGATTAACAGCGCGGCTAGCGTGCTATTAAGTGTTGCGCATTAAAACAAAAAAAGGCAACCTCGGGAATCCGAAGTTGCCTTTTTTAGATATTAAAGGGTAGTTTCAGTCAGTTAGGACTGATCAGCGCCTCTCAGAGCGTACCAACCTATGTAGATGTAACACAACATTGGAACAATAAAGCTCAATTGAATACCTATGCTGTCAGCAGCCATACCCTGAATGAGGGGTATTAAGGCACCACCCACAATACCCTGACAAACAAGACCCGAACCCTTACTGGTCATAGAACCTAGTCCTTTAACTGCCAAGGTAAATATAGTGGGGAACATAATCGAGTTGAAGAACCCCACAGCCAAGATTGACCACATGGCGACACTGCCGGAAGTATTCATGCTGACAATTATCATCACAATTGCAATCACCGCATTGGCGGCTAGGTACTTAGTGGATGCGATATAATTCATTAGAAATGCACCAACCAGACGGCCAATCATTGCAGCTCCCCAGTAGTAACCTACCATTTCTCCTGCCTCGGCAATCTCCATTCCTGCAATCGAACTCTCCGCAAAATAGTTCACCAAAAAACTACCTATAGACACTTCGCCGCCAACGTACATAAAAATCGCCAGAGCGCCAAGCACTAACGAACGATGATTCCATACGCTATCTCCAGCGGTATCATCGCTTGTCTCTAGATGGGCAAGCTTTGGCAGACTAATATTTCTAAACAACAACGCAGCAGCGACCAGCACAGCCGCAATCATCAAATAGGGCATCTGGACCGCAGAAGCATCTGCAGCCACCACTCCCAAAATTAGCATAGTGCCCACAAAAGGGCCCACTGTGGTACCTAGTGAGTTAGCCGCTTGTGCCAAGTTGAGTCGACTAGCGGCCGTTTTCTCCGGCCCTAAGGCCGCCACATAGGGGTTTGCTGCTACCTGTAAAATAGTAATACCACTGGCAAGAACAAAGAATGCGAATAGAAATAACCCATAAATATGAAGATCTGCGGAGGGATAAAAAAGAATACAACCCACCGCAGTGGTTAGCAGTCCAATAACAATGCCCATCTGAAAGCCAACCTTGTCGATTAATCTTCCAGCAAATGGTGACACAATGAAATAAGCACCAAAGAAACAAAACTGCACTAACATAGCCTGGGTGTAATTGAGGTCGAATGACTCTTTTAAAAATGGAATTAAAATATCATTAAGAACGGTAATAAAACCCCAGAAGAAGAACAGACAAGTCATTGCGATAAACGCAAACGTTTGCGTTTCTTGCTGTTGGCCCTCTGACACTGTTGTTGCCGAGCTATCTGGATTTGAGCCAGCCATCTGTACCCCCAAAAAGTAAAAGTTATTTAAGTAAATTTTTGTTAGTTAACGAGCATAGTTTGGCTAGAAGATTCATGCAACAGGTATGCTTGGCACGGAGCCTATTTAGTCGCAACAATAAGTTACTTGGTCGACTTTTGTAATGTCGGAGTGTTTTTAGCTGGTCTGCCGAGATTTTGGGTGGGACATAGGTATAGCCTTCTTTGTTACCTCTAAATTTGAAATATTTACTCTCTTTGGCTCTGACTATGAGTAAAAACTGAAAAAAGGTCAGGCAAAAAATGTTGAATCCGGGTTTGGGATGATAAAATATTCGGCGGTAGATGTCTGAATCTTCCCAAAAAGGAACAACACAGCGATGGAGTTTTATCTTGCGATACTGTTGTTCACAGCGACGGCCAGCATCACCCCCGGTCCAAATAATATTATGATAATGGCTTCTGGGGTTAACTTTGGTGTTAAGCGCAGTATTCCCCATGTTTTAGGTATTTGTTTAGGCTTTCCGGTTATGGTCATCGGTTTGGGTCTTGGACTGGGTACGATTTTTGAAAACTTTCCAATACTGCATGACATTATAAAAGTCCTTGGTGTGGCCTATTTGTTGTATCTAGCTTGGCTAATAGCGTCATCAAGTCCATTTGAGGAAGCGGCCTCGTCCGCTATGCCACTTAGGTTTGATCAAGCAGTTTTGTTCCAATGGGTAAATCCCAAAGCATGGGTCATGGCTACCGGTGCAATCTCTGCTTACACTACCATTGTGGGTGATACGCTCGCGCAAGTACTGTTTATCGCATTCGCTTTCTTAATTACTGCAGGCCCCTCGGTGATGATTTGGTTGGTGTTTGGCGCAGGACTAAAACGCTACCTAGATAATGCTCTTCACAATCGCATCTTCAACATTATTATGGGGTTGTTACTGGTCATCTCTATGTTGCCAGTGATAAATAGTTTGGTTGATCTATATGCGGTCTAATACTCGATCACTAACATTGACTGCTAGCCACACAGTGGCAAATTTCTTTGACATGTAGCGCTTAAACACTTAGCTTAGACGCCAATGAGACGCACATATAAACGGAGTTTAACCTACTTAACGGAGTATCAAACATGTCATCTAACCCCCTTACTGCCTGCCTAGACATTTTAACCTCACCGCTTGATACCTTCGACACGATTAAAGACAAGAAAGGTTGGTCATGGGCTCCGTTTGGACTTGTCACAGCCTCTACTATTGCTCTATTTCTCTACTACTTTTCGGCGGTAGATTTTGAATGGATGATTAATCAGATATTCGAACAAATGGCGACGCAACAGGAAATGTCTGCAGAAGAGCTCCAGGCCGCTCAGGCGTTTATGACCAAGACGTCTATGACTTGGACTACCACTCTGGGCGGTGCAATGGGTATTATTGTTGCCAATCTCGTCACGGCGGTATATTTCAATTTGATCACTAAAGTCTCAAGCCCCAATGAACTAACGTTCAGCGCCTGGTTTGGCTTTAGCTGGTGGACCAGCATGCCTGTAGTAGTGTCCTGGCTTCTGGCTACTCTGGTCATTATGTTTTCCAGTGCAGGCATGGTTTCTCTTGAAGATTTATCACCGACAAGCCTCGGGTTTTTAGCGGACCGGTCCAGTCCTTGGTTTGGGTTGTTAAATGGCATTAGTCTATTCAGTCTTTGGAGTATCGCCTTGGGGACTATTGGACTATCCTCTTGGTTAGGATTAACGCCTAAGAAAGCGTTTATTATTGCCGTTTCTCCTACCCTGGCAATCTACACTTGCTGGATGCTATATATTAGTTTTGCAGGGTAGATAATAGTTTATTAGTTGGGCTGAATCTAAAGCCCAACTAAAGGCGTCTTAACACCATAATATAAACTCTCTCTAGGGGACGTAATAGCTCTATGAAAAAGAAACTGATTATTATCGGAGCACTTATCGCTTTGGTGGCTATCGCTTATTTTAAGCAAACCGGCAGTTCAGCCGATGTTTCGGTGAATATCGAGTCTGCAAAAATTGAAGAAATTAAAAGCTCGATTTTAGCCTCGGGTACGCTCATCTATAAAGAGCAAATAGAACTACGCTCAGAAGTGATTGGTCAGGTCAGCGAGATGCTGGTAGAAGAAGGCGACAGGGTAATCAAAGATCAAGTCTTAATGCGCTTAGACCCAAGAACCTTTAACGCTGATGTCGAACAGCAGCAAGCTTATGTGCGCATTCAAACCATTGCTATTGAGCGTCAAAAGCAAGAATTGAAGAACATCACCTCCAAGTGGCAACGCAATAAAAATCTCTTCGAGCGCAAGATGATTGGGCAAGATGCGTTCGAACTTATTGAGAACCAGTATGCCCTAGCACGGATTGATCTGCGCTCTCGTGAGGAAGCGTTAACTCAAGCGCAGGCTACCCTAGATAAGGCCATGGACCGCTTGGAAAAGACCGTATTCAGATCGCCTATTGATGGCATTGCTACCTCGGTGGACATAAAGCTTGGCGAAACGGCGATTAGCGGCACTACAAATATTGCCGGATCTAATCTTATTACAGTGGCTGATCCATCATCTATTTTGGTCGAGGTATTGGTTGATGAGGCTGATATAGCCAACATCGCGATTGATCAAAGTTCAGATGTGTTTGCGGTAGCCTATCCCGATCAAGCGCTTGAAGGCACTGTACAAAGCATAGCGACCTCTGCGAAACGCTCTAGCTATCGTCAAGGCCTCAGTTTTACGGTAAAGATTCTCCTTGAAGCAACTGCCGATATTGATATTCGGCCTGGCATGAGCTGCAGAGCTGAGATCTTCACTAAAATCAAACAAGACACAATAGCAGTTCCCATAGAAGCGATAGTGTTCGAGGATGAAGCAGATGAATCTTCAGATCTAAACAGTGAGCAAGATTCTGAAGGGGTTACTATTAGAGCCGCTGCTGACAATCTAAATGCATCAAGTCATGTATTTGTGTTTGTTGATGGAAAAGTGGTCAAACGCAATGTTGAACTCGGAATATCCAATGACCGATTACAAGAAATTACCTCTGGTCTAGCGGTGGATGACAAAGTGGTCATAGGGCCAGCAAGGGCTCTTAGCAAACTTAAAGAAGGTGACTCTGTCAAAGAGATCGAGAAAAAGGCTGAATAATGTCTAAGCAAACTATTATTGAGCTCAGAAAAATTGCTAAGCACTACATGATGGGTAGTGAGGGATTTTATGCCCTAGATGGCATTGATTTGGATATTTATTTAAATGACTATATCGCGATTGTTGGCTCATCTGGATCCGGTAAATCAACCTTAATGAACCTTCTTGGTTGCCTTGACTACCCAACTGCCGGGGAATACAAACTTAAGGGCACAGATGTAGCAACGCTAGATGAAAATGCACTTGCAGGTATTCGTAACCTAGAAATTGGCTTTATTTTCCAAAACTTCAATTTATTACCTCGAGCTACCGCTTTACAAAATGTCATGCAGCCGCTGGTTTATCGAGGCATGGCGCTGGCAGAGCGTAAACAGCGTGCTCAAGATGCACTGGCTATGGTCGGTTTGCAGGATCGTATGACCCATGTTCCCAATCAACTCTCTGGAGGTCAACGTCAGCGTGTTGCTATAGCTCGAGCACTGGTTACTCAACCGGCAATATTGTTAGCCGATGAACCTACCGGTAATCTAGACTCTTCAACAACCATTGAAATTATGGCGCTATTTGACAAGCTACATAGCGACGGGCAAACGTTAATAGTGGTGACTCATGAGAAAGAAATTGCCGAGCGTTGCCACAGGGTAATCACATTAAAAGATGGACGCTTGATGTCTGATAACGCTAATCAAGTTCCTGTTAAACCACTTATTTCGGGAATAGCTACCCATGTCTAATCTCAAATTTAAATTAGTTGAAGGCACACGTTCAGCCGCACTGTCTATTTTCGCCCATGGTTTTCGAAGCTTTTTGACCACACTAGGCATTATCATTGGCGTTGCCTCCGTCATTGCGGTGGTTTCTGTGGTTCAAGGTTTTAGTGCCAACATAAGCCAGCAGTTTGATGGTATGGGCACCAATGTTATCAATGTAGAATCTTATACTCCCAGAAAGGAACGACTTCAGGGAGTACGTGCAAAACTAACCTATGACGACTATCTTCAAATAAAGTATAGAGTGCCCGGTGTCAGTGATGTCACGCCCACTGTGAGAATGTGGGGTTCCAATGCAATGATTACTTACCGAGGGCAATCCTCTAGCTCAATGATAGTAGGAACAGCGTCGACCTATCAAAAATTAAATACTGTTTATCCCGAACGCGGCCGATTTTTTAATTTAAGCGATGATAAGAGCCGACGGCGAGTAGCGGTTCTAGGGTCCTCCATAATGTCCAAACTGGATATTAAAGGCGATCCTATTGGACAACATGTGGCTGTTTCTGGTGAGTGGTTTAAGGTTATTGGTATTGCCGAGAAACGCGGAAAACTGTTTGGCTTTGACCAAGATGACTTTATTTTGCTGCCATTTAGTACCACCCGAGCATTATTAGGTGGTGCCGAAGAACCGGATATCACCATCAGTCTTCAGGTTGATGACCCTTCCCAGTTAGTGCAAGTAAAGCAACATATTAAAAATTTATTACGCCGCAATCATAAGCTTGATAAAGATGCTGATGATGACTTTGAAATTGCCACCGCTGATCAAATGCTAGACACATTTGATCAAATTATCGGCAGTACAACGCTTGTCCTTGGAGGTATTGTCGGGATCTCACTGCTGGTAGGTGGTATTGGCATTATGAATATTATGCTGGTATCAGTCACCGAGCGTACCCGAGAGATCGGCATTCAAAAAGCCTTAGGCGCCACACGCTTTGATATCCTATTACAATTCTTAATAGAAGCCGTTTTCCTTTGCTTGCTCGGTGGTCTTATAGGCCTGATATTAGGTTTCGGGGCGGGATCTTTGATCAGTAATGTGACCGGGTTGCCATCGGCAAGTGTACCCATGTGGGCTATCGTTTTGTCCTTTGGGTTTAGTGCAGGTATTGGTCTGATTTTTGGTATCATACCAGCCGCCAAAGCAGCCAACCTTGATCCCATTGATGCTCTTCGCTACGAGTAGGTGTGCAAGAGCTTATGGCCGATCAGCAAGATAGAGTAATTGCTTTTCTTGATCAATATGAAACCGAAACTGCGCTAACACGTTCATGCCTAAAAGGCCGTCCACGCCTGCTGGCATAGTAAAATTTAATACCGCGAGTTGTGAACCATTGAGCGTAAATTTACCCAATTTGAGACGCTCAACGCGATAGATATCACCCTTGGCAATACCATTGGCGGTACTAAACATGCGCTGACCCATAAGATTAAACGTGTGTTTGGTGGAAAGCGCGTGAAATGCTGCTTGCGACAGTGTGGTCATAGACGCGCCCGTATCAATTAACAGCGCCACGGTACTCTCCTCAATCTCAAGATTAGTCAAATATTGATTGCCTCTGCTAACTAAGGCTACTTGATCACTATAGCCATTCTTTATGGCCATCTTGTTGCCTTTTCCCAGGCTAAGTTCTTGTTGGTGATTTAACATAATCTGTTCAGCCTCCGCACTTACAGAGGGCTCTTGAATAAGGTCAGCCAAAATTTCTCGAGCACTAGCCATACTGCCAGTCTGAATAGAGAGCTGAGCTTGTCTAAGTCTATGCATGGGTGTCAACAAGTTCAGACGATGCATTTGTTGATAAATATTGGCCAAACCAAACAGATCATCGGCAGAAACTAGATCTGTGTGCACTTGGCTAATAAAGTCATTAATAGTAGCCTCTACCGTTATTTTGTCGCGGTTGGTATAGGCATAGCTTTTGACTAAATGAAGAACTGCGGCGGCCTCCGCTAGAAAACCGGTGGAGCGGTTGAATTTAGCCAGTGACAGTAACACCTCAATATCATCATAAAAGACGGATAAATAAAGCTCTGTCAGTTCGGTAAATTGGTCTTGAGATGATGAATTAATCAGCATCTCAATATGTTTCATCAGCAAAGGTTTTAGGTCGAAATCGCCAGTATCATCGGTATCTAAACTAACTTGATAGGTATCGATCGCTGCCGCATAGTTATGATTAGAGAGCTGCTGCTTAAAACTAGCGCGGTGATCATCCGCGGCCATACCAGTAACGCCTAATGCTAAATCAGCGGGATGATTAGTCTTTTTTGGCGTTAGTGTAAAAGAGGACAGTTTTTGCTCTAGTAACCGTTTGGACGACAAATTTACCTCAGGCATAAGCCCTTGATCACTATTAGACGGCATCGGCCGCCACTGATCCCAATATAAGCCAGCAGAGAATGCGATTGCTGCACTAGCAAGTAAAGTGGCGGTAGAGTGTTGTTTAGCGATCACAGTGAGGCTTCTCAAAAATAGGATAATTGGTCTAAGGTTCAAGCTTATACTAAGTCTACTGAGAAATTAAACAAGAGAAGCGTGGCAAGTTGGTTATGCACCTATTAAAATGTGGACACGCAGTTTCTATGCAAACTTATTGGAGTAAGTGATTGACACTTTTTGAAGCGATTATTCTCGGGATTGTCCAAGGGCTCACAGAGTTTTTACCGGTTAGCAGTAGCGGTCATCTGGAGCTTGGCAAAGCCTTACTGGGCGACACTAGCATTCCTCAAGAGAGCATGATGTTTACTGTTGTGGTGCACTTTGCCACTGCATTAGCAACGCTAGTCGTTTATCGGTCGGAAGTAGCTCGCATTGCCGGTGGTCTGATGCAACGCAAGAATAATGAAGAATTTAAATTCTCAATAAAAATCTTGCTGAGTATGATTCCGGCAGCAGCCATCGGCGTTATTTTTGCGGATGAGCTAGAACTGTTATTCGATAAACAGATCGTCTTAGTAGGCGTTATGCTTTGGGTGACCGGCATACTTTTAATGATTGCAGATCGTGCAAAAAATACTAGTAAAGATGTTACCTTTGGTCATTCGATCATCATTGGTATCGCGCAAGCTATCGCTATTTTACCAGGAATATCAAGGTCCGGTGCGACCATCTCGACGTCAGTCCTGCTCGGTGTTGACCGAAGCAAAGCCGCGAGCTTTTCATTTTTAATGGTAGTGCCGCTGATTCTGGGGAAAATCGCCAAAGATTTAATCGATGGGGGACTACATATTAATGGTGATAAAATTGGTCTTTTAATTGCCGGATTCATCGCTGCGTTTGTGACTGGTCTGTTCGCCTGTCAGTGGATGATTAAATTGGTTCGCAATGCCCAATTAAAGTACTTCTCTTACTACTGCTTTGTCGTTGGTAGTGCCGCTATTATCCATCAAGTATCTCTCTAGCTCAGGGGACCTAAAGTTTCTCGTTTTGAATTATCGCTACTGCAAGCCCAATAATTTGTGTGTTTGCAAACTAAGACTCCACCGCGGATGCTCTAAACAGTAATTAATGGTATCAGCAATATTATTGTTTTCAGTGTCCTCAAACATTGGCTGCAAAAAGAAGTAGTCAAAATTCAGATTCATAAAGTCACTGGGTTGATGTCCATCCTGTGGGTAAACTAGTTTAATTTCATTACCCGCCTCAACAACAACCGTTGAACCAGACTTTGGGCTAACACAAACCCAATCTACACCCGATGGAATAGGTAATGTGCCATTGGTTTCAATCGCCACTTCAATACCCTCAGCATGAAAAGCATCGATAAGTTCTTTATCGAGTTGTAATAGAGGCTCACCCCCAGTACAAACCACATAAGGGTGTACGTCATCAATAATACTGCTCGGCCAATATTCTTTTACTCTCTTCGCCAAATCGATGGGCTGACTGAAATTATCGCCACCGTCGCCGTCAGTGCCGACAAAATCTGTATCACAAAAACTGCATACTGCCGCGGCACGATGCTTCTCTTTTCCACTCCAAAGGTTACAACCAGTGAATCGACAAAAGATAGCCGGCCTGCCCGCATGAGCACCCTCACCCTGCAAGGAATAGAAAATCTCTTTTACCGCATAACCCATATCACTGGCCCATTCATCATCCACTATTAGATGCTGTTTTTGATCCCTCAGCAGACATCATTACTAAATATAAAAGCTGCTAATACGATTAATCCAACGCCTACTCAACCGGCGCATATAGTAACGCAGTCGAGCCAAAAAAGGGATTTTGAAGGAGGTATTCTTAGTGTTCAAAACTGTAATAAATAGGTTCGTTGTAGCCACTGGTGCACCATTCCAGCACTTCCAAGTCAATCCATATGGACGAGGGGAACGCGCAGACTATGCGATATTGAATATAAAGTCGAGCTTTAGTGATTTACAGACTTATTAGACACTCAGATAATATTAGATTTACAGACGAAACTTTAGAATGACTGCTACTTACGGTCATGAATTAATTTATACTGAGGCCGTCCAAAGGCATAGTGTATCTATGGATACTAAAACCGCTGATAACAAAGTAGTATTATTTCCTCTAGTCTAACTACGTAGTGCCATGGCGGTTTACTTTAATTTGTTAGCGAAAGAAATCGCCATATAATGTCTATGGAAAAGCCTCGTATTATTGATTAATTGGGCATGAATATTGTGATATAGAGTGCATGAGGAGAAAGTTGATTCAATGAATATTTTATTGCGCCAGATTTTGAAGGTCGGACTTGAAAATGCCGCCAATCAAAGTATCCATCAACATCCTCAGGTTGTTTGCTTTGCGCATGATGCAATATCACGGAAGATTATGATCGATGGGATTTTCGAGAAAAAAGAACTCACCGCATTAAAAGCATTCCTATTGAGTAACACTGATTCTCGTAAGACCTGCCTAGATATCGGGGGTAATATCGGTAACCATGCTCTTTACTTTTCTGATCTATTCGAGCAGGTAATTACTTTTGAACCCAACAGGACAACCTTTCAGTTGCTAGCGCTCAACGCGAAGCTAGCCTCTAATATAACGCCTGTTAATATCGGAATTGGCGACCAAGAAATTACCTTACCCGCCAAGGTCGATAGCCTGAATATTGGAGGTGCGAGGGTTTCTGAAGAAGACGATGCTAATATAGAATTTTCATTAGTCGCCCTTGACGATTATCTAATAGAAAATCCTGTTTTATCAATTGATTTTATTAAGATGGATGTTGAGGGCTATGAACTTAAAGCTCTCAAAGGCGCAGCTGAAACACTTAAAAAACATCAACCGATACTGGCCTTAGAGCTACATGTTAAAAAGAATGCTGCCGAAGCTAAACAAATCTTAGAATTATTAATCGATCAAGGCTATGAGTACGCTCATTTATTGAGACCTAGGCTATTTTCTAAAATAAAGTCAGCATTCGTCAAGGTACCCTTAAGAGAGTTTGTCGCCTATTCCCCCAAGAATCATAAAATGGTAGTTTTTACTGTTAATTGATGTTGGCAATGAATTATGGCCTTCATTGAGGCTATTAATTATTTGGTTTACCAAGTTCGAAAATATGATTACTTACGAGATACTTCAAGTAATTGTCAGGCTGTTTTAACTAGCACTCGATCAGTAATTGGATATTACCTACAGAACATCCAGAATAACTCTAAGCCCTACTGATGCCCTCCAAAAGATTCTAATAGTCATTCTTTGACCTAAAAATCACTTAAATAAAATCTAGAAAACCGTTACCAGCATTAAATAGACATCGGCTTAACAGTCATTGGTAACAAAAAGATGGTCAAATTTGTGATGCAGTGTGCAAAAGCAGCAAAATTAAAGTTGTTAAAAATGATTTTTGGTCTAGATTTAAAGTTAAGGTTTATAAGCACGGAGCGCAAAAAATGTTACGCGAGTTAATGTACGACAGACGAATTAATCAAAGTCAGTTAGGACGAGAAACAGGCATTCCTCAAGCCACTATTAGTAGATACCTAAACGGAACAACCAAATCACTAAAATTTGACACACTTAAATCCCTAGCGGACTATTTTAGCGTTCCTATGGAACAAATTGTTCGCAGTGACCAACCTAAAAATTTTTCGCATTCCCCCTAGATGGTTGGGTAAATGAGCATATCGCTTGTTTCTGACCTGTTAGTACGCAAAAACGTGTATTCACATATTATTTTAATAATTGATTACACCGGCAGGTATAGCAGGCGAACCTTGCAAAAACGGGCCATCAACACAAATCCTTTGGCCATCTGGCGCCGCGCAGGCGCCACAAATACCCACCCCACATTTGGTCAAATAGTCGATTGCGCTAAATATTTGGTCATCTCGGCAGAACTCGCGCTGCACCGCTGCTGCTGCATGTACCATAGGAGAGGGGCCACAGTTGTAAAACACTAAATTATCCAACTCAGCTCGACTCATTTCCTCTAGCCTAGCTCGCAGTAACTCGGTGACAAATCCCTTGAACCCCTGACTGCCGTCGTCAGTAGCCACATGTACATCCGCAATTCGCTGACATTCTTCAAGGTAGTAAAGCCGCTCAGCAGTCCGCGCTCCCGTAAAAACCTCGGCATTCCCAAAATCTCGAGCAAGTTGATAAACCGCTGCTAGTCCGGTACCACCGGCCACTGCCATGATTTTAGCTCCTTCATGCGGCGACACTGGAATGCCGTGTGGCCCCCGAACATAAACTTCTGACCCAACCGCCAGATCCATTAACTCATGGGTGAAAATACCCACGTCAATGACCGCTAATTGGAAAGGGTCATCTGAAAGAGCAGAAAAAGGCTTTTCTCCTACACCCGGTACCCAAAGGAACACAAACTCACCGGCTTGGACATTAATCTTTCTATCGAAGGTAAGCACACAAATATCGTCGCAGACACGCTTATTCTCAACTAGGACAACCGGCTTAAAGTCCATGTCTATATCATAACGGATATGTCCCTCAGCTTTATTACTATCAAAACATATATCAGATTCGAGCTGACTAAAATAACTGCCAATGTCATCGGTTGTCATGCCGGTTAGCGCGGATCCAACGCCAACAATAGTAGAGCCTGCATCAAAAAATTCACGAACATCAGCAGCGCTGCTAACACCACCACAACCCACAATAGGTACGTCTGTCACGGCGGCAATCTCACGAACGCATTTCAAAGCAATCGGTAACACCCCTTTACCCGACATCCCGCCAGCCCCATTAGAGAGCACCGGCTGCCCGTGAGCAGACGTATATCCAGGACCCACGGTGTTAATAGCACAAATACCATCGGCTCCACCGGCGACTGCAGCAAGGGCGATCTCGCCAATGTTAGACGTGTTAGGTGTTAACTTTGGAATCACTGGAATATCCACAACAGCCTTAACCGCAGCGGTAACTTCACGAACCATCTCTGGGTCTTGACCCATAGCCATACCATAACCTTTGGCATGTGGGCAGGAAAGATTTAGCTCAAGACCGCTGGCAACGGGTGCCATTATTTTTGCCACCTCAACAAACTCTTCAATACTCCCGCCAAATATGGATACCAGTAAAAAACGGTCCTCAGGAATACGCAACTGCTTCATTGCCTGCGCTGAGGCTTCTGCGCCAGGGTTAGTCAAACCAACAGCATTGACGAAACAACCCGGCGCATATTGGCTATACACCGGCTCGCGGTTTCCCGTACGAGGAGTAGGACCAACACTTTTTGTAGTTATCACGCCAATTTGCGGCATATGATCGAACATAGCCTGAATAATCGATGTAGCAGTAGTGACAATCCCTGAAGGAATCGTGAATGGGCCCGATAGGGTATTTCCAAGAAATTTTGTTTTCAAGATGATCCGCTCGAAAATAGTGTGTGTGTAGTTACGCAGGAAACAATTATACCGACTTTAGTTGGTCAATGTGTTTCGATTTTTAAAAAGAAGCTCTCTTCTTTTAATTCCTAGTTCCGCGCTGCTAGATAAGGTGTCCCCACTTTCTTAGAGCCTACCCTTGGTAATCTAGCCACGTTTTTATTATGCGGGCCTCGCTTGGTCTCATCATGGAGTAATGTCTTTGCTATATCTTGACAAAGCCATTACTCAAACTCTGCTAGATTTATAGTTTTTGTGATCTTACTCACAACTCTTTTAATATAACCTTAATTATAAGGGAAATGATTTACACTAAGCCGGAGATGTCGCCGGTTTTTTCGGCCTGTGGCTAAAATTTGAATTCACATAACTTGATAGAGAGTTTTTATTATGAAAATTAACACCACACTAGATTCGTTGGCTAAACCCTTTTCTGCATTAGCTCCCTGGTTACTTAGGCTGAGTTTAGGTATTGCCTTCTTTATCCATGGTTATGGTAAGTTTCCGCTTCCTCCGGAAAAAATGGTCGGATGGTTTGGAAGTCTCGGTATCCCTGCGCCAGAACTAGTCAGCAGCATGGTCGCCATAGGTGAAGTCTCTGCTGGTATTGGTATCATAATAGGCGGTTTACTCGGCTCATCTCTTGGCCATCTGATTACTCGACTATCAGGAGGAGCTGTCGTGGTGATTATGATTGGAGCATTTTCAATGGCTCATGCTGATTGGTTTATAACTACTAAACTGTTCACCAGCGAACAGCTATTTCTAGCTGCTATTGGATTATATTTTGCTATTAAGGGTAATGATTAACCTATATCTGAAATACTTCTCTATTTAAACGCGGACCTGGAGCTCAGCTTTAACTTGCTTTGCTCTATGGCCACGTTTATCCTTCAAATATGTCAACGTCGGGCTAAAAATTTTATAAAGCCTACCGGTATGACAAAAGTTCTTTGGAATTAAAAATTGATGCGTGTACCTCCCTTTCTATACAGTATTTACGAAAAATTCTTGCGCCGTCAATTGGCCAGTACCATAGTCCCTAAGCATATTGGCCTGATTGTTGACGGCAACCGTCGGTTTGCCCTAGCGGCTGGCCTAGCAACTAGAAAAGCAGGCCATATGGCAGGCTCAGACAAACTAGAAGACTTTTTACGATGGTGCTTAGAGCTCGATGTAGAAATCGTCACGCTGTATGGATTTTCAACTGAAAATTTCAAACGAAGTAGTGAAGAAGTGGAAGAGTTAATGAGTATTATTCTGAATAAATTCAGAACACTTCAAACAGATCCTTTGATTGAGGATGAAAATGTTAAAATTAAAGTCATTGGCAGACGCGATGGTTTCTCTCAAGAGATGCAAGACGAGATAATCAAAGTAGAGGGTATGACTCAAGATCATAATAGCTTTCAACTTAATGTTGCAATTGGCTATGGCGGCAGGGCCGAGATAGTTGATGCGGTAAAGAAGATTGGTGAGCAGATTAAAACCGGTGAAATAGAGATCGACTCGATTGACGAAGATATGCTGTCTAATCATCTCTATACCGAGGGAATGCCCGATCCTGACCTCATTATCCGTACCTCTGGTGAAGAGCGGTTATCCGGCTTTTTACTTTGGCAAAGCGCCTACTCAGAGCTTTATTTCACCCAAGTATTTTGGCCTGCCTTTCGTAAAATCGATTTTTGGCGCGCTATTCGAGTATGGCAACAGCGCAATAGACGTTTCGGTAAATAAATTAGGCGTAACCTAAGTGTTGGCTATTTTTCGCCATAGCCATAGAAGTCCGCAATGGCTAATCCGGCAGCCACGCTAGTGAAGGGATCATGCTTCACCACCTTACCTGCAAACTGATTATCAAGGATATCTCTGACCGCTGGGATCAATGAGGAACCGCCCGTGCGTAACACCAAATCAATATCGTCTGAACAGAGCCCTGCTTTGTTCAAGATAAGCGTTATCGCCTGCTCTAACTCGAATAATAAATCAGAAATCATCAATTCAAACTCCCAACGTTCAAGCTCAACCTCAATATCCAATTCAGGAATATCTAAAACTGCTGATTGTTGCTCGGAGAGTTCCGCTTTAAATGTCTTTATTGCTTCGAATACCTGATAGCTATAATTTTGTTTAATGAGGTCATACAGCCGCCTAAATTTTATTGCCGCAACGTCATTCTCTGCCATTCGTTGCATTACCGGCGTCGTATATTTGTTCTGATTGAGCGTATAACTAACAGGCCAGTTAATCAGTAAATCTTCAAAATCTCCGAAAGGAAATAGCGTATCAACGGCTAACCCGTCTGTCACCCTGCTCCAGCGTTCACCCTTGCCCAGCAAAGGAAATACGAGTTGTCTGAAAATAGTTTGATCAATCCTGTCTCCGCCCAATGCAATACCATGAGTTGCTTCAACAGTAAAATTAACATTATTACGGCGGAGAATACTAAAATCTAAAGTACCCCCACCGAAATCAACAGTGAGAATACGTTGGTCGCTGCTACCAGGATTGTTGTGTAGATAGCTGATTGCCGCGGCGGTTGGTTCGGGACAAAAGTTTTGCTGACTAATACCCGCATACCCATAAGACTCGCTCAAACGTTCCATGGCAACATTATTACGCCGCGCCTCTTTGCCTTCAAAATTGACAGGGTGTCCAATACAGGCATGGTTGGCCTGCTCACCAGGCCATCTGAGTAAAGAAGATTGCAGGGCTTTTTGAACCCCCACCAAAATGGGGGTCACCAGTGCCACTAATCGAAAAGGGCGATTAAAAATCAATGTGCGGTCACTCGCCGCATTACCCAGTAATCGTTTGGTGCCTCTAAACAGACGCCCCGGAAGACCAACATCGTTAATGGCTTGACCGTAAACCTTGCTTGTATCTCCCTCACTAGCCGGCCCGTCATTACCACCCGCACTGGTCCTTTCCTCACCTAAAAGTTCAGCACTCAATTCGACTGTTCTACCTCGATTGCCCATGATGTAGTCGTCTATCGCCTGCTGACCAATCTCAGTGACAAGGTCTTTATCGAGATAATTCGCCGATGGCATAATAGCGTTGTCACGCCCAAGCTCTACTAAAACCACAGCTTCGCCGTCATAAATCGCAGCAGCACTGTTACTGGTGCCAAAGTCGATGCCAATACCGATGATTGGATTTGCTTGTGGAATACTCTGTGCCATTACGTTTTCACTGAAATACTAAGAGGTCGGTGATTTTAACGGAAAATAAAAAACATAAAACCAAAATTTAGTATCTTTGTGAATTAATTGTGACGGTCTGACGCGATGTGTGACTTAGTACAATTAATTAAGGGTGAAAACCTTAATGCGTTGTCTGGAATTATCCACATACTGTTACAGACAATGTAAACTCTGAGCTTGAAATTTATAATAAAAAAGCGCTTCAGCGCTAAATAATCTGCTCACAAGGGTCTTCTCATGTTCGCTAAAATTCAGCAACGTCACCTTATGATTCTGCTGTCTGCCTTCGCAGTCTTCATCTGTTACATAGATCGGATTAATATGTCGGTGGCTATTATTCCCATGGCTGAGGAGTTTGGTTGGGGCCCGCAGATGCAGGGCACAGTCTTATCATCTTTCTTTGTCGGTTATCTCTTATTACAAATTGTCGGTGGGACACTTGCCGATCGCTACGGCGCAAAGGTGGTTTTGGGAACCGGTGTATTGCTCTGGTCTCTGTTCACCATCTTAACGCCCCTCGCAGCATCCTTTGGTTTGGGTATTTTGATCCTCAATCGCATATTAATGGGTATGGGTGAAGCGGTCACGTTCCCTTCTATATATGCTCTTCTTGCTCGCTGGGTGCCAAGCTCAGAACGTGCTCGCGCCATGGGAGCGATTAATAGTGGCATCCCATTGGGTACTGTCTTCGCACTCTTAGCAACTCCTTTAATAGTACAGAGCTATGGCTGGGAATGGGCCTTTTATTCCTTTGGGTTAATTGGCGTAGTGTGGTTTTTTGCGTGGCAAAAATTAGCATCCTCACAGCCCTCAGACCATCTCAATATCACCGCAAAAGAATTAGCCCATATTCAATCAGAGGGAGAACCCAGTAAAACTGAAACTGCCCCTCCGATTCTATCGCTGTTAAAGTCCCCCGCAGTCCGTGCCATTATGGTGGCCCATTTCTGTAACAACTGGTCTCTTTTCCTACTTCTCACGTGGCTACCAACCTTTATTAATAAAGGCCTTGGCGTGGACTACGCCTCAGTAGGAATGTTTACCATGATTCCCTTTGTGACCTCATTTTTCTTTTACAACATTTCCGGTGGTATTGCTGACCGTATGATCAAAAGCGGCATGCAGGTAGTGAAGGTTCGTAAAATTATGCAATCTATTAGTCTCGGCGGTATGGCCGGAGCGATGATGGTAGTCGGCTACTCCAATAATATTTGGATGGCTATTGGAATAATGACGATAGGTAATATTCTTGGTTCTGCGGCTATCGGTGGATTCGTGGTTAACCATATGGATATAGCCCCTAAGTATGCGGGTACGTTGATGGGCATCACCAATACAGCCGCAGCCGTCCCCGGAATTATTGGCGTCTATGCAGCGGGGATGATTCTTGAAATGACCGGCTCTTGGGTACTGGTATTTCAAGTTGCCGGAGCTGTTTCTTTATTTGGGATGTTTTATTACCTTCGTAACGCAAGTTCAGACAAACAGTTCGATTAAACGTGTGACGCATTAAAGGAGACATTAAAATGGATCGTCAACAAGCTTTAAAAACTCTGTCAGCACCGGGCATGCCCCTAGAAATGGGGAATACTGAGGTCTATGGTAAAACTCGTCGAATCTATAAGAATGCACCCAAAAGTCTTCGCGAGCTATTCAGCCAAACTCTAAGTAATGAAACCTTTTTGGTTTTTGAAGAGGAGCGCTACTCGTTTAATGAAACATGGGCGTTAGCCAGTGCCATTGGCAGCGGTCTAGTGAAAGACTATGGCATCGAAAAAGGTGATCGTGTTGCCATCTGTATGCGTAATTTTCCTGAATGGATTATTGCGTTTCAAGCCATTACATCAGTAGGAGCCATAGCAGTAGCGCTGAATTCTTTATGTCAGACAGAAGAGCTTATTTATGGGGTTACCAATTGTGGCTGCAAACTGCTAATTGCTGATCAAGAACGCACTAATTTAGTTGCTGATGTTAGTTTGTGTTGCCACATCCTGTTGGTTCGCGGAGATGCCAAAAGTCCGCATTCTGGGTGGGCGGAACTAGCAGAGCGTCATCGCGATGCAGAGATGCCTGCAGTCGCTATTGAGTCTCTAGATGATGTATTGATTTTATATACCTCAGGATCAACTGGCCGACCTAAAGGTGTAGTGTCAAGTAATTTAGCGGTCATCAGTGCGTTGTTGAGCTGGGAGATGTCACTACAAATATGGATGATGCTTATTGATGGCCCACTAAAACCACCTGCCCAACAACCTGCAGGGCTAGCAGCAGTACCTTTATTTCATACTACCGGTTGTCATGCAGTTTTCCTCTCTGCTTTTAGATCTCAAACAAAGTTAGTTCTTATTCGTAAGTGGGACCCTGTTGCCGCAGCGGGTTTGATCGAAAAAGAGCAAATAAGCTCTTTTATCGCACCCTCAACAATGACAGGAGATCTTGTTTTTTATGCAAAGCAAAATGGACATGATCTCTCTAGTCTTAGGTCTGTTGGTGGTGGTGGCGCAGCTCGTGCGCCTGAACAAGTCAAAAGTATTGATAATGCCTTTAGTAATGCGATCCCTAACACTGGATGGGGTATGACTGAGACTAATGCTATTGGCACCGCTATCGCTGGTGAGCTCTATTTAGATAAACCCAGCAGTTCTGGCTTCCCCGCCGCGGTGTTAGATATAAGAATAGCGGGTAAAGATGGTTGTTCATTACAATCTGGTGAACGTGGCGAAGTTCAAATACAAGGTACCTCTATGTTCCGTGGCTATTGGAACAACCAAACAGCAACTGATGAGTCGCACACTAGTGATTGGTTTAAAACTGGCGATATTGGGTATCTGGATAATGAGGGCTATCTTTTTATTGTTGATCGAATTAAGGACATGGTCATTCGTGGTGGTGAAAATATTGGCTGTGGCGAAGTTGAAGCGGCACTGCTTGAGCATCCATCTGTTCGCGAGGCCTGCGTATTTGCCGTACCTGATGAACGTCTTGGCGAGGAAGTCGGCGCAACGATATGCTGCATTAGTCCTATTAGCGAAGATGAATTGCGTAGTTTTCTCAAAGGTCACTTATCGGCATTCAAAATACCACGCTATTTAGACTTTACTGGCACTCTCTTACCACGCACAGGCTCAGGAAAAATCTTTAAACTTGAAATTCGCAAGACCGCCATTGAGCGATTCATCGGCATTCATAAATAATGTCTAAATTAGCGCTTGAAACCTATTTTTACTACGATTTTTGACGACTGCATCGCCTTTGAATATCTGGCCGTTCATCGCGATATAAACGCCATCAGAAATACTCTGTATGGCGCCAATAGCACAACCAATGTTAAACACAGCATCATTCTCAGCAAATGCAGCGGGCTGCAGAGCACCTGTAAGAATAATTTTTTTGTCTTTAATGTTGGTCAACCAGCTCGCCGTTTCAACCATGCCATCTGTACCATGCGTTATTAAAATATGTTCTGCATTGACGTCTAGAACCGCCTGCTGGATAACTTTACGGTGCTCATCTGTCATGTCCAAACTATCTACTCGCATCACTTGACGCATAAACACTGTAAAACCAACGTTCATACGTTGAAGCAGATCTTCGATAACTGGATGTCCTATCTGGAATTCACTCTCTGCATCAAAGTAGACCTTATCGATTGTCCCACCAGTGGTGAGGATAGCTAATTCATCCATGTGACAGTTCTCTTTATGAGAATTAAAAAAAGGGGGAGTAATGATGTTAGAGAAGTTCTAGAGGATTGGTCTTTTCTAATTAATCATTCAGCGTATAGTGTAATACAAACTCTACGGGTACCGCCTCCTAAATTTGGCTGATCCAATTATTATATTGGGTCGTAAAGACAGACTATAAGAGAAGGACTTTTCAATATGTTGGGCACTAAAATTAAAATTGTAGACGATGATCAAACAGCAAACCGTCCCGTTGTCCTGAGCACTGAGAAGCGCTCGGATAAATGGTCGCTGCTTTTGGTGGCCGTGGGTGAAAGTAAAGATCGTAAAGCGTTTGCCCAACTTTTCGCTCATTTCGCGCCTCTATTGAAAAGCTTCGCGCATGCTAGTCGACATGAAGGCTGGTTTCCAGGACTAAGCGAAGACTTGGTTCAAGAAGTCATGATCAAAGTTTGGAATAAAGCGGCAGGCTATAAGCCTGAGAAAGCTTCTGCAACGACTTGGATTTATACCGTAGCTCGTAACTGTCGAATTGACATGTTACGGCGTAAAAGTAATACCCAGCATTTGCCTCTGGAGAATGAAGATTTTTGGCATGAGCCTGATGAAGAAACGCCTGTGTCTTTGTTACGTCAAAAACGTAGTGAAGATAAGGTACAAGCGTCACTAGAGAAACTTCCAAAAGAACAAGATGAGATCCTTCGCAAAGTTTATCTAGAAGGTAAATCACACGCCGAGGCGTCCAAGGAATTAGGGCTGCCATTGGGGACCGTAAAATCCAGAGTGCGCCTAGCACTCCAGAAAATGCAAATTCTGGTTGCGCCAGAGTTTAGAGAAGAATTTTTATGAAAACAGTTAATCATCACCCAGACGCCGCTATGTTAGTTGAGTTCTCAGCGGGTACTCTAGATACCGCAGCGTCAATTTGTGTGTCAGCGCATTTACATTTTTGTAATAAATGTCGCAGTGAGCTCCTGCGGTTAGACCAAGTTGGTTCTCAATTAATGAGTGAAACCGAACCTTATGCTGTGGGTGACCAATTGTTCGAAAATGTGATGGCAAAGATTGATGCTCAGCCTGAAGATTTACAGCCGACAAATAAACTTGAAGATGTCAGGTCAAGTAAGTCTACCGACGAATACTTCCCTCTCGCTGTAAACAAACTCATCGAAAATACTGCTGAGGAGTTTAGTTGGCGTCATATGTCAGCATCTGTGGATGTAGCCCGCGTTAAAACAGGGCAGAAAGATTACGAAGTCGCTCTGCATAAAATCTGCGCAGGCGGAAAGACCCCTCGACATGGCCATAACGGAAAAGAGTTCACGGTTGTGTTGAAAGGCAGTTTCTCTGATGAAAAAGCAGTCTACTCTGAGGGAGACTTTTTATTACGCGAACCAGGCGATGAACATCAGCCAATGGGCGCTCAGAACGGTGAATGTATCTGCTTATCCGCGTTAGCTTCACCCATCAAGTTATCAAATCCTCTTGGGTTTTTAATGAAACCTTGGTTACGTATTAACCCTATGTAAGGGAAAAGATCATCTAAACCGCGCTTAATTAGCGCGGTTTTTTTTGGAAAAAATTTAGTCAAAAAAAAGGGCCTCCGCAGAGACCCTTTTTACTCATCAAGACTCTAACTAGAAGTCATATTGAGCTCTTACATACCAAGAACCACCTTCATAGTTAGCTGCGGTACGTCGAGGATACTGCAAACCAACACTCATACGGTTAGCATTGGGTGCACCAATCTCATCAACATACTTATCAAAGATGTTTGAACCACCGGCCGTCAAGCGTAGATTCTCAGTCATGTCATAACCTAATTCAACATCAAGATAAATGATGCTATCGATTAGCGCTGATGGATTAGTTGCTGCACCAATCGTTCCACGCTCATCGTAGTGCTCACCATAGAAATTCAGACGCGCCATTAGACTCCATTGCTCATTAATATTAGTAAAAGTATTAAACACTAACCGATTTTCAGGGTAGTTATTTTCAATATCTTCAATGAGAGAATCACTGACTGGTTTAACGCCATTGATTGTCTTCTGACCTGCAACATCAATCGTATTATGGTTAAAAGCGATGCTCGCCATAGTGTCCATGCCAGACATTAGTTCAAACGACGTGGCAAGTACTAGATCGAATCCCTGGTGCTCCACATCCATTGCGTTAGTATAGAACGAAATAGAACCACCACTACCGTTATCAATATCGCCAGTACGGTAAATTCGATCATCTACTGCAACCTTATACATATCGAAAGTCAGGGTAGTGTTATCAGCAATATCAGCGGTAAATCCAAGGCTCATATTAACCGACTCTTCCTCTTTCAATGGTGCTCCACCTACCGCTAGTGCTCCAGCACTAGTGGGTCGCACAAGACCCTCTTCAACCTGCAGACCTGTAGTGCCATCAAAGGTTGTAATGGTCGTACTTACATTGGCTTGACCTGGTGTAGGGGCATGAAAGCCTGTAGATACAGAACCACGCAGTGTGACAGCATCACTCATGGTGTAACGTCCAGCCACTTTACCGTTAACGGTGCTACCGAAGTCTGAGAAGTCCTCATAACGTAAAGCATACTGCAGCATTAACTCATCGCTAATGTCATGCTCCATATCTACATAAAGCGCAACATTATCTCGAGAAAACTCACCTGCATCAGCAGGTTTCACGCTGCTCATACCACTGGTATTCCCATCAATAGCCGCTTGCTCGCCCGGCACAGTAGTAAAGGTCTCTTCACGCCATTCAGCACCAAAGGCTAAAAACACGTTAGAACTCAGTGTTTTACCGAAGTCAGCATTAATATTAGTTTCATCTTGATCATAGCCACCCATATCAAAATCACGCTGGAAGCTTCCATCGGTAGCAACACCTAAATTAGATGCAGTCGTATTGTTAAGGACGTAACGCAATTCGTTAGAGCCTGTTCCAACACTTACATCATAGGAAGTACCATTACTCATCTCACCTTTAATACCAGCCACTAACGTCGTGTCCTTTTGCGCACCGTCTAAGAAAGGCGTGTAACCCTGACGTAATGTGTCTGCTACCCAATTCTCATCACCACAAAGCGCTGCAATAGTGCTGTGACCGGTTGTGCAATCAGTATCGTAACCAGCACGATAGAAGAACCGATAACGGCCGTCAGTTTCTGCGTAGCCACCGTGCGTATACAGACTGGTGCCATTACTAGCGTCAGTGGTACCTGCGTTAAAGAAGAAACGCTCACCACTCGTCTCAGGACGACCCCAAGACTGGACAAAGGGTGCGTCACCGAACGGTGAATCAGCACCAACATTGGGAACACCAGCGTCTATGAGGCCTTGACCCACAGGACGCTGAATGCCGCGTGATAAGGCATCATTATCAATTGATTCAAAACTCAGATTTAGAAAGCCATCTGCGCCTAGCGCAAACCCGCCATTAGCGGTGACTTTCGTCGATTGCTCGCCTTCAAAAAACTCACCATACTGAACTTGAACCTGACCGCCTTCAGACGCATCCTTTAATTTAAAGTCCATAACACCCGCAATGGCATCAGAACCATACTGGGCAGCTGCTCCATCACGCAATACTTGAATATTGCTTAAAGCGATACTAGGGATCATACCAATATCGACACCGTGAGCACCGTTGCCTGCTGCTGGCGCAAAGAACTGCACTAAAGCAGAACGATGACGACGCTTGCCATTAACCAAAATTAACGTCTGGTCAGGCGCCATACCGCGTAGCGATGTAGGACGAATAAACGCACTACCGTCGCCGGTTGCTGGCGTTGCCGTGTAAGACGGCACCAATGCCTTGAGTGTATCCGTTAGATCTGCCTGATTGCCAAATGCGGCTAACTCAGCTTCGGAAAAAACATCTACGGGAACGGGCGAGTCCGTAACAGACCGTGGCTCATTACTGCGACTACCCACTGTTACTACTTCGTCAATATTTAACTCAGACGCGTCCTGTGCCAGTGCAACCTGCCCCATTGATGCGACAATAATTGAGACCGCAACCGCAAGCTGCTGAGTCTTTTTTAAACTATTCATAATATTTCTCCCTTTTATTTACTTCCATTTACATTTATTTTAGCCAATATTAACGATATTGTAGCAATTTCTTATTACACGATAGCCTCAGTGAAATTTCCAAGACATATCTATGGGATATAGTATAACTCTTATTAGGCAACTGTTAAGGTTTGAAAGCTTATAGTCCCATAGTCATAAGTAACCTTGCTTCATCAGCTGGCGACAAAGAGTGTAGCGTCGTCGCCTAGCCTTAAATCAGAATGGAAAAAAAGATTGGATCGATTTAGATTATCTAGCGAATGTGGAATATGCTACAGGGATATTTTTTGTTTCATCAGCCAGCATAAGACGTCGGCTACTTGCATTTATTGCGCCCAAGCGGGGCAGATCTCTCTGGCTACGAATGTTACCGCGTCAGGCTTTAATGCCTTTGTCGATCTCGGGAACATTACAAGCGAACATTAATACCCTGTTCCGCCATAAATTGCTTGGCCTCGAGAACACTGTACTCGCTGAAATGAAAAATACTCGCTGCCAATACCGCATCGGCTTTACCAAGTGTTACGCCATCGGCGAGATGCTGCAAATTTCCAACTCCACCAGACGCTATAACAGGCACGGATATTGAGTCACTGACACGGGAAGTGAGATCAAGATCAAAGCCATTTTTAGTGCCATCTCTATCCATACTAGTCAGTAAAATTTCACCCGCCCCAAGATTAGCCATTTGTTTTGCCCAATCGATGGCGTCTATACCTGTGGG